>Ga0272441_10007201_pt1 | contig 18185 bp, 13 predicted proteins | sample SSMProp6N_FD_193582 | JGI IMG/M metagenome (GOLD analysis project Ga0272441, IMG submission 193582) | Marine sediment archaeal communities from Little Sippewissett salt marsh, Falmouth, MA, United States - SSM-Prop-6N | ecosystem: Environmental > Aquatic > Marine > Wetlands > Sediment ... | reverse complement strand
GAATGGGGGGAAGGGGAGATGGGGGGAAGGGGAGATGGGGGGGAAGGGGAGATGGGGGGGGAAGGGGAGATGGGGGGGAAGGGGAGATGGGAGGGAAGGGGAGATGGGGGGAAGGGGAGATGGGAGGGAAGGGGAGATGGGGATAAATGAGGGAGATATCTCATGAAAAGAGTGGAACTTCTTGACACGACCCTGAGGGAAGGGGAACAAACACCCCACGTCAACTTCAGCGTGAAGCAGAAGCTGGATATCGCCAGAAAACTGGACGAGTTCGGGGTGGATTTCATCGAGGCCGGCCACCCGGTGGTATCCCCGGACATCAAAAAGGCACTCAAGGCCATCGTCAAGGAAGGTCTCGATTCACGGATACTGGCCCATTCCAGGTGCCTGCGAAGTGATATTGACGAGGCCATTGATTGCGGCGTGGGACACATTGGACTGTTCTTCTGCATGGCCGACAAGAGCCTGGAGCAGAGGTTCCGCATGGACCGCACCAAGGCAACGGAGGTCATCACCGATTCCATTCAATATGCCAAGGACCACGGTCTGGGGGTGAGGTACACTCCCGAGGACACGGTCCGGACCGAGATCAAGACCGTAATAGAGATATCAAAATCCGCAGTAAACGCCGGGGCCGACCGGATATCCGTAGCGGACACCACGGGAGCCATGACCCCCTCCAAGATGTTCCGCTTCGTATCCCTCCTTCGGCTGGAAATACCCAATACCCCCATCCACGTCCACTGCCACAACGATCTGGGACTGGCAGTGGCCAACGCCCTGTCAGGCATAGAGGGGGGCGCGTCCCTGGTGGACGTGTCTGTAAACGGCCTGGGCGAGAGGGCGGGAATCGCTTCCCTGGCCGAGACATCCACTGCGCTGAAGTTCCTCTACAACGCCGAGAACGATTGGGACCTCGGCCTGTTGACGGACCTTTCGTCCATGGTTGAAAGGTATTCAGGGGTCCGCAAGGCGGACCAGGCCCCCATCACCGGGAAGTACGCGTTCACCCACAACGCGGGTCTACACGTGGCCGCCATGATAAAGAGGCCGTCGCATTACGAAAACATTCCCGCGGAGCTGGTGGGACGGGAGAGGGATTTTGCCCTGACCAAGTTCTCGGGCAAACACACAGTGGACCATCATCGGAAGAAGGGGAACCTGAAGGAAAAAAGCGTGGGTGAGGTGCTGAACGATCTCAAAGGTAAAAGGTAGGATATGGCCAGGGAAATGATCGAGATGCACCAGGGCAGATTAAAGGGAAATCGCGAAATGATGGAAGTCATGGAGAGGGAATAAACAGGGGACAAACGGGCCTACCCGACCCGCACACCATCCTCCACCATCACCTTACCGTTCTTGATCACCGTGGCAATCAGGTTCACCCCGAAATGGTACGGTATGTGCATGTGATTGGGGGCGTTAAGGATCACCATGTCAGCCGCCTTTCCCACCTCCAGGCTGCCCACCCGCTGGTGCTCGCCAATGGCGTGGGCCGCGTTTATGGTGGCCGCCACCAGGGCCTCCGCGGGCGTCATCTTCATGCAAAAACAGGCCAGCTGTATCATGAAGGGCATGGATTCTGTGCAGCAGTTGGGATTGAGGTCGGTTGCCAGGGCCAGGGGAAGACCCATGTCGATCATCTTTCGGGCATCGGGATAATCCTTCATCATCAGGGCAAAGGGCGTTCCGGGCAGGAGCACGCCGATGGTCCCCGCGTCAACCATGGCCCTGAGCCCTTCATGGTTGGCCATGAGCAGGTGGTCCGCCGATATGGCGCCCACTTCAGCGGCCAGGGCCGCCCCGCCCAGATCGACTATCTCATCTGCGTGGAGCTTGGGGATGAGCCCCCGCGACCTGGCTGCCTCCAGGAGCCTTCTTGACTGCTCCACGGTAAACACCCCCTCCTCGCAGAACACGTCGCAGAAACGGGCCAGTTTGCCCTCCTCCACAACGGGTAGCATCTCATCTATGACCAGATCGATGTACTCATCGGGTCTGTCCTTGTATTCGGGCGGCACCGCGTGGGCACCCAGGAACGTGGGCACCACATCCAAAGGATGCAGTCTACCAGCCTCGGCAATCGCCTCCAGACTCCTGATCTCCGTGGGTGTGTCAAGACCGTACCCCGACTTCCCCTCCACCGTGGTGGTGCCCCACAGGGCCATCGTGTCAAGTCTGGCCATGGCATCGGAGACCATGGTAGCCAGGTCGCTTTCCCGGGTCCCCTTCACGGTGTGCAGTATCCCCCCGCCGGCCGCCAGTATCTCCAAATAGGTCTTTCCCCGAAGCTTCAAATCCAGCTCGAACTCCCTGGTCCCCGAAAAAACCAGGTGGGTGTGGGGATCCACGAATCCCGGGATAACGGCCCGTCCCGACGCGTCCAGCACACGAGCGTCATCGGTGAGGGCAATACTCGCCATGACCTCCGGATCCGGCCCCACGGCCACTATCTTCCCGTCCCGGGCGGCCACGGTGCCGCCCTCAACCATACCGAGCTCGCCCTGGGAAGATCCCTTCCTTGGCCCCGAGCCATCACCGGCGCAGGTTACCAGTTCGCTTGCGTTTCTGAGCAACAGGTCCGCTTCTGGAGACATGGAATAATCCCGACACCCCATTCCCGGTGTGTTATTTCAAAATGACCGTGATTCAGATCAGATGTCGTCCTTTGTGCGCTGAAGGCCGCGCCAGACCACCGCGGTTGCCACACCTGCCAGAACGATCAGAATGGCCCAGACCACCAGACGGGTTCCGGTGGTAAGCTCGAACACCGTCTGGGGCTCAACTGAGAATTTTGCATCACCGGTCAAGGGATACTCCTGGGACTGGTTGCCGTGGTTCATCTGGATGGAAGCGGCATGCCTGCCTTCCCGGGCCTTCCAGGTGAACTGTATCTTCTGCCGATCCGGCCCATCCACCGATTCTATGATATCTGACGCCTCGATATCCTCATCGACCATCAAGGAAATTGTCACGTTGCTTGCAGGCCACCCCGAATCGAAGCGGAACTCCACGGTGAAGGTTACCAGATCGTCATGTTCGGGTTCCTTGGGCTTGTAGTTCCAGGAAAGGATCGTCATTTCCAGGGCCGGTGTCTCCACCACCGATACCGATATCGTGGTGGTGCGGTTCGCCCCGTTGGGAGCCGTGGCCACCACCTTGAAGCTGTGCCTGCCGATCACCGCTTCCGGGCCCACGGCCACAGTCAGTTGGGCACTTTCCTCCGAATAGAGGACCTCCCTTGAAAGGCTGCAGGAAAATCCCTGGGGAACATCTACCAGGCTCAGGACCAGATGAGGGCTACCCCGGTCATATCGAACGGTGAATATCCCCTCGCTGCCCACGGTGATCGTCAGATGGTCCTTGGGCACGGATACGGTGAAATCGTACTGGTCTGGCAGCTTCACCTGAAGCGTGAAATCCAAATATCTCACAAGACCCCCGCCGGTTACGGTGACGTTGAATGTGTAGTTGCCCACCATGGACTGCGGGTTGGTGGTGTCTTCAAAAACAGTAGCTGTCAAAAGACCCACATCATCGACGGTTATGGTTGTCTCCTCGAAATAGGCGGTTATGCCCGTGTAACCACTTCCCTGGGAGAGGAAAAGATGGATCGGATCGTCAAAACCGCCATAGGGCTCGGGGATGATCCGGAACGATACGGTGCTGTTGGGGGTAGTTACCAGTTTGGGTATGGAAGTGTACACCTTCATGTTCCAGTCCTCGTATCGAAGAATGGTGGCCCCGGCCCGGAGGGCCGTTACGAGACCTTCAAGTCCTGGTGAGGTGGGGTCCATGTCCGCAACCAGAGCGCCGTTCAGCTCCAGTTCCTCGTCAGTTTCCGTGTATATCACGGACTGTTCCCAGCCGGTTTCAGGTTTGTAGGATATCAACACGGCGTTCCTTCGGTACCCGGACACCAGGACCTCGTTGCCATCCCTTTCCGGATGCAGATCGCCCACGGACACTCCCTCTAACGAGTTGGTGGAATTCCACATCACAAAAACCTCGGTATCCTGCCCGCCGGTCACCATGGTGACGTTGCCGGAGAATCCCACGGTTACTATCTCCACCCCCTGGTGCAGGGGATAGAAATCTCCCACTGCCACGTTGAGAAGCATGGAATTGTCCCGCCACAGGGTGGTGGCCACCCAGGTGTGGTTGGTCCGCAGCACCTTCACCAGGGACCCGTTGCCCCCGGATGCCACGAACTCCCACTTGGGGTTCGAGGGATCCACGTCCCCTGATGCTATCCTGACCAGGCTGTCGTTGCAGTGGACCGACTCGTTAACCCAGGTACTTCCTTCCCGGTGGAGTATGGTCATGTTCCGGGTGGTCCAGTCCGTGAGACCGATCTCCGGGCCGAGCCACTCATCGGTGAGGTCTGCCGCCTCGACGCCGTAGATGGGCTCCGGGGATGTGTAAAGGGTTCTCGCCATCCACCGGCCGCCCTCGAAATACAGCATGGTTAGGTTCTTGGATATACCGACCACCAGTATCTCGTTGCCCGGGTGATCCGGGTCCACATCTGCTATCTTGGCGTCCCACAGGCTCATTCCGGGACCGTCCCGCCAGATATCAGATGTGACGAACCTTCCCTCCTCCCGGTCGAATCGGGCCAGCATGGTGCTGTTGGAAAAGGAGGTGATCACGGTTTCCATGTATCCATCGTTATCCACATCACCAAAGTCCAATCCGCCGCTGAGCTGGTTTGCTCCGGAATAGGCCTTTTCCGGGATGAAGATCCCCTCTCGGGAGTCCTCTCTGGCGCGGGGTCCGGGATGGCCACTCACAGGTGGCTCCGGGGTTTGGCATCCGGTCTCCTGATCGGTTGCATCATCACCTGATGCGTAATCCCCGTTGGTTGAATGCCCCTGTTTTCCATCCAGGGCACCCACGGTTGGCACGGACAGCAGCACCATCAACATGATGAGCCCGGCTGCCATGCGGATACTAGACCGCTTGTCCATCGGTCACCCCATTACGACTTGTCCACTTGAAGGTTTTCACCACAAGAGTGGGACGAAGGTTGGAAATTTTCCCATCCACTTCACTTACCTGCCTTATTACGGGCCTTTCCCCCCTTTGCCCCATTTCCTGCTCTTTCACTGTTACTTTTTTCATCTGCTGAACCTTCCGGTCTGCCTCCGGACCTCTTAAAGGAGAGGAAGAAAAATACCACCAATACAACCACGAGCAGAATTACCACCACTACGGTCCGGCCCGCGTCAAATCCGTCATCGTCATCATCGCTTCCGTCTCCCTCCAGCACGAAGGACACCGTTAAGGGCTTGTCCATTGCGTTGCCCGAGAGGTCCCTGAGGGGTTCCTGTCCCGTAAGGACCAGCTCCGTACCCGGTTCCAGGGGATCGCCGTCATCGGTTGTGAAATCCGAAAAGATCAGTGTCCGGTTCTCTTCATCGTAAATCACCTGGAAGGTCACGGGATCGCCGTCATCGGTCTCGATGAAAAATCCCGCCGCGTCCACGGATGCGGGGTCCAGTCCCTCGTCGAATACTATCTCCAGTCCACGATCGGGGTCCACCACCATGTCCTTGTCTGTGGGAAGGGTGGTATTGGGCCCCTCGGTGTCCGCTGTGACGTTTAGCCAGAACTTCTTTTTCAGGGAACCACCGTTCCATTCAAGGGTCAGTGTGACCTCCTGCCGGGAACTCTCCGCGTCGGATGGAACGATTATATCCAGAAGCACCGTGGATGGAGGATGAATGGTGGTTGGCCAGAGGGTGTACTCCACATCGTCAGGAATGCCCGATACACTCACGTCCACCTGGGGCGAGTAACCTGCATCAAGAGTTAGGTCCATGGTCCAGGATATCTCCTGGCCAGAGCTCAACTGCACTTCGTCCTGGGTATCCCCGGCGCTGATACTGACACCGGGTACGTCTCCCATGAGACTGACCATGGTGAGGTTCTTGGAGTAACCACAGATGTAGAGCTCCGCGCCGTCCACGTTGGGATTGGCGTCACCCACCGCAAGATCGTGGGACCTCCCCCGGTCATCGAAGAGGACCCTGGGTTCCCAGCCATTCCCCTCGGGCACCAGCTGTATCAGGTCGGTGGAGTAACCGTAGCAGTAAACCTCGGCGCCCGAAACCTCGGGATCCATGTCGGCAATTGCCACCCCACGGATCTTGTCGGAATCTGTGAATATGACCTCCCCGGTCCACTTGCCGTCCTCTTTCCATACCAGGGCGACGTTGTTGGAATCGCCGCCCACCACCACCTCCTTTCCGGGCAGGTCGGTGAAGATATCGCCCACGGCGCACCTGGCAACCCCGGGGTTGCCCGGATCGGTCCACATGTGGACGGCCTTCCAGCCTTCACCGTCCTTGTATAACTCGGTGACGTTGCCCACCTTGTCCACCACCACCAGCTCCTGGCCGGGGTGGTCCGGATCGAAATCGTCGATGACGCCCTTGCGGGCCTTGCCGTCGGCGCGCCACAGCTCTTCTATTTCCCAATCACCGGATTCGGTGGGTGTTAACATGGTGACCTCGCCGTTGAAGCCCATGACTATGATCTCCTGGCCCTCCCGGTCGGGGTCCAGATCCCCCACGGCTGCACCGTGGAGCATCCGTTCGGCCCGGTAGATCTCCCGGGCCTGCCACAGGCCGTCCGCGTCCCGGTAGAGTTCGGTTGCTGACCCGCTGCCCTCGTCGGCCTCGGGTCCCTCGGTCATCCCCACCACCATGACCTCAGTGCCCTGACGGTAAGGATCGAAATCCCCGATAACCGGTGTGATCAGCTGTCCCTGCCCTTCCCAGAGGACCCTGGCTGTCCATCCACCGGTGTCCCTGGATACCATTATCACCTGGCCCATATCGTCCACCGTCACAAGCTCGTTACCTTCCCGGTCTGGATCAAGATCGCCTATTCCAATTCCCATGAGACCCGCAGGGCTCAGGGTGTCGGTGAAGGCGACCTCGGCCACCCAGGATGATACCGCGGCCATGGTTATATTCCTGGAGTACCCGCAGAACGCCAGTTCCAATCCAGGGTGTTGGGGATCGAAGTCCCCGGCCAGAAGGTCGTGTCCTCGGTCGGTGTCCAGCGCGATCTCCCGGTGGTCCCAGCCAGCCCCCACGGGCCTGTGGATGACCACCCTCTTTGAATAGCCGAACGTCACAAGCTCGTTGCCTTCAAGGGTGGGGTCCACATCGGCCACCACCACCCCGCGGATCTTGTCCAGATCCGTGTAGATCACCTGGCCGTTCCAGGTACCGCCTTCCTTGTAAATTACCCCAACGTTCTTCGAGTCACCGCCCACGGCCACTTCCTTTCCCGCCTTGTCCGGAAGGAAGTCTCCGACCCCCACCCGGGCCACCCCGGGGGTACCCGGATCTGTCCACATGCGGACGGCCTTCCAGCCTTCATCGTCCTTGTATATCTCGGTGACGTTGCCCACCTTGTCCACCACCACCAGCTCCTGGCCGGGGTGGTCCGGATCGAAATCGTCGATGACGCCCTTGCGGGCCTTGCCGTCGGCGCGCCACAGCTCCAAAGAACCCCAGTCACCCGTCTCGGTGGGGGTGAGCATTGTGACCTCGCCGTTGAAGCCCGTGACGATGATCTCCTGGCCCTCCCGGTCGGGGTCCAGATCCCCCAGGGCGGCACCGTGCATCATGCGCTCTCCGCGGTAGACCTCCCTGGCCTGCCACAGACCGTTGTCGTCCCTGTAGACTTCGGTTACTGACCCACTGCCCTCGTCGGCCTCGGGGCCAACTGTCATTCCCACCACAAGGGCTTCCACACCCGGACGGAAGGGGTCCAGGTCACCCACGACCGGCGTCATGAGCTGACCCTGGCTCCGCCAGAGCTCTTTAGATGCCCATCCACCACCGCTCCTGTAACATGCAACGAGACGCCCGGCATCGTCGCAGCCGATCAGCTCGTCACCCTCAATGTCAGGTAAGACGTCGCCAACGGCCATCCCGCCCACCACAACGCCCCCCGCTGGCATGGTCCAGACGGTTTCCGTGTTGAAGGATGATATGGGCGATAAGAAGGCATCCGAGGGGTCAGCGTCCCCTCTGCCGGAGACGCCCTCTTGGGGGGAAGGACCACCCAGGGCAACAAAGGGCACGCATATCATTCCGATCATAAGCATGGCCATGAAAAGTGGTGTGGTTCTCGATTGCATTTTTTCACCGTCCTCCGACCGGGGAGTTACCGATCGACAAGTCTGCGAAAAAATCCGAGTACTTACCTTTATTGGTTCATGGTTCGAATTGTATTATTATGGTTTCGGCCCTCGAGAGAGGCCTGAAAATCCGCCATATTTCACATTATTAATCTGCCAGCGGTTTGTGGCATAGGTTTTTATACCGACCGGCGAAATCGTTCCATTGATGAAAGGCACCCAGAGGGCCCGAAAGAACGATCCTCCCAAGGATGATGCCCGAGGAAGCGGTGACGGAGGGACGGGGTTTTTAGCCGATAAGGGGTACGATCCCGATGGTAAAAAAAGAGGGGGCAGACCCAAAAAGAAGAGGTCGGCATCGCCACGTGATAATGAGGGGCCTGCAAATGGGGGACCTGTGGATGGGGAAACGACGGTTGGGTACCGGGCGGATGGGGATCCGGACCGACCCATCAGAAAAGAAGAGGCTACCGAGGCGCGGGTCGGTAAGTATACGCCCCGATCCCAAAGGCACCTTATTTTCTGGGCCCTGGCAACCGCCGTCCTGCTGCTGTTTGGCTCGGGGATCGGGATCAGTTACATACAGTTCCAGAACGGCAAACAGTCCATGGAAGCTGGGGAGGATGCGGAGGTTTTCATGGGCAAGGTCATGGCATCGCCCCTGCTGGTGAGGGACGGCGGGCTTCCGGGCCAGCTGGACGCCATGAAGGTGGAGAGGGTGGGTGCCGGGGAGATAGCGGATTTTGTGGGCTCAACGGGATCGTTTCGGGTGGAACTGGTGGACCTGGGACTGTACTTAGAAAAAATTGAACTGGTCAGGGACCAGAAAACCGCCCTGGAATGGGGGGACATCGATGAGGGCCGAGAAAGATCGGTTGAGCACGATGTCACCGTGTGGTATCCCGGCGGGGAGGTTCATCCCGCCAGGTTGAGGGTCACCGTCTGGGGGGTGGAAGGATGAGTGACCCGAAAAGCGGGGACCGGTCAACGGGGATGGGGGGAGCCCGAAACCGCCATCTGCTGAGCATGGCGGCCCTGCTGGCCATATCCCTGCTTGTATTCAGAATACTTCTTTTCGGCGGAAGCATCGGTGCTCCTGAGGTTGAAGAGGTGACCCCGCCCTCCGCGGATTCCTCGCTGCAGTGCCTGATATGCGCCACCGTGCCCCTGGAAAGGGTGGCGGGGTTCGAGGCGGTATCGCCGGGTGGTCAGGATCCCACCGTGGGAGAGTTGCTGAGCTGGAGGGGATCGCTTTCCCCGGAAGATGCATCTTCTTCTCTGATTGTGGTAAATGACATAGATCATGTGGTGGGGGAGATGCTGGAGCTCATGTCACCCGGTGATGAGACCTGGGCGCTGGAGCTAACATCACACGGTGAGAGCCTTAGACTGGGGGAGGGGACCGATACGGACACCGGTTCACTTGAGTTCCTATCCGAGACAACAATAACGGGCTTTGACGGTGGTCGGGTCAGGGTCCAGCTGCTGATGGTAGGGGAGGGGATCTGACCGTGAAGAGATCGGGCCTGCTGCCGGTTTTGGGGGTGGTCATCCTGTTCATCATGCCACCCCTTGGATTTTTCATGGGCCAAAAAGAGGATGATGGAAACACAGATCACAGCTCCATGTCCGATATTGCGGTAATGGAGAACCGTGTCGCCCGGGAGTTCGTGGAGCATCTGGTCCGCAACACCACCGAGCTGTTGCAGGGGGAGAATGTTACCTGTCTGGAAGACCTTATACTGGAACTCAACAGAGATGAGGGCAGGATATCCCAAGACGGGTTCAACCCCTACCCCCTCACCGAGGGGACAACACGGTTTTCTGTAAACGATCTCAATCTCACCGCACGGAGCGGGGCCTGGTGGACCGATAGACAGGCCACAATACCCATTGAAGATGAACGGGGGATGTGGAATATAGAACTAAAAGAGGGCCCTGCACCGTCAAACTCTTCCTACATGCTGGAGGGTACGTTCACCTTGGCCGCCCTGGACCAGGACACCGGTGTAGAAGACCGGCGTGCCGTGGGGTTCTCCGAGCCGGTGTTCGCCCCGGGGATATTCGCCCGGGCGTCCCTGGATGCATTCAACAACGAATGTTCCACCGATCATGGCGATCTGGCCCGAACGGTTACATCCATGCTGTCAACCCTGGCCAGACACCGCACCTCCATGGGGTACGGGATGGGCCTGGACGAATCACATCTCAATATAATCAACACCGGTGACGTTGAACTGGCGGTGAACCTGGCCCTGCTCATAATGCAGGGGACGCTCCTGGGTTCCGTGGACTCCCGATCCGCCGCGGTGATCCACAACAACCATGCCAATGCCATGGACAACTCGTCCCATGAGAACGAGGACTGGTGGAGTTATGGCAATCCCACTGGAGAACGACAGTGGGGAGTGGCGGAGCTGACCAATCATGACCGATATCTGGCCCGAAAGGAGAGCGTCGGTGACACGGGGAGTCTTGAGGCGCTGCTGGTGGCGCATCTGGGGAAGAGCACTCTGGACCCATCGGATATCATGGCACTCTACCTGCTACTGGCCGAGGAACGGGGCGGTGACAGGCCGGACCCATCGGATCGCACCGGCTTTCTTGCGGAACACAACCTGCTGGATCCCCGCATGTCCGGGTCCGAAATTGACGTTCAGAACCTGGAATGCACCTTCTCCAGCGACGGGGACTTCGACGGTTTCTCCCTGGGAAACGGGGGAGTGCTGCGCCTGGTTCAGCAAAGGTCCCCCGGCCAGCTGGTGGCCGGCAGGGACATGGTCGTCCAGGGGTTGAACTCTCCCGTGGCCACCATGACCAGTGCCGTTCCCCTGCCCGCATCGACCCGAACCTGGACCGTTCCCCCGGGATCGCCGCCGCCTTTCAAGGATTTCGAGATCCAGTGGGATATCCGTATCACAGGATCGTTTTTGCTGGAAGTGGTCCCCCAAATATTTCCAAACAACGTTTCCCAGCCACTGCCCGCGGACCCTGTGGAACGGGTGATCGACATAGACATACCCGTCCTCATAACCGCATGGCCCCGGGGAAAACCTCAAAACGACGCCCTGATCTTCCGCGACCTCAACACCGGCGGGGCGGGTATCACCGGGGAATGGCTCATAACCGGTGAGGCCATGGCCTTCCACTACTTCGAACACGATCTGTGGCCTGTCCTTGGTCAGGTGCTAACCCTGGATCACAGCGCCCTGATCACCGCATCTTCCCTCTATTCATCCTGGGGACATGATCGGTTCCTGTCCATGGACAAAATGGCTAACATGGGTGAACTGGTGGGTGCGCTTTCCCAAGACCGGGAGATTGCCTCGCCCTCCCTCGAAGGATACCTTCGGGAACTTGCCCTGATATACTGGGTGGACATCGGGGTGGTGACCGATCCCGGGGTACCAGTATCCACCTGGTCCAGGGGATGGAACCTTTCCATATACTACGAACAGGAGCTTGACATACTCAACCTGTCGCTTGAAAGGGGTGGCATTATTTGGACCCTTACGGCCCTGGGGCTGGGAGAGACCGCCGGGGCGGAGATATCCACACGTGTACATCTCGAAAGTGATGGCATGCGGCTGGATTGGGAAAGGCGGTCCTCTGGAGATGTGTGGAAAACCGGGCTTTTGGAGTTGGCCGTTCCCGGTGGTACCTTTATAGGCACACAGACCGGCTCTTCGGCAGTCCACTGGGGGACCTCGGCTCATCCCCTGGGGAACCCATTTTCTTCCCGGGGGGAGGTCCTGGTATTATCCGGCCAGCGCACAACTACGGGTTCTCCCCTAACGGAGGAAAGCGATGCATCCCCCATCCCCGGGAATGGTACCCAGGGCACCCTCGGGAAGGTTACTCCCCTTACCTTCCAGCGATCCCTTGAGGAGGGATTGGAAATGGTCAGTGATGATGAACCCGTCCTGGGCATAATGGGCGGCATAATGGGCAAAGGAGAGGATTGGGTTTACAGGGCCCTGGTCCTCGAATCGGATGAGGACTCGTTGCCCATGGCAAGGGAGCTGTTGAGGCTGGGAGGCCTGGAGATTGCCAGGACACTTTCCCGTTCCCGCCTGGATATTTCGGATGTGGTATCATCTCTGATGTCTGCGGGATTGGACCTCAGCAGGATGGATGGCGTGAATGTTAAGATCATCTGGGAGGCCGGGATGGGGGAAGCCGGGATGGGGGAAGCCGGGATGGGGGAAGCCGGAATGGGGGAGGCCGGGATGGGGAAGTCCGGGATGGTGTCCTGCAAGGTCCCCGAACTGTTGCCCTTTGAGGATGCCCGAACCACTGTTGAAGGGGCAGGGGCCCGGGTGAGCTTTCAGCGGGGACAGGCCCACTGGACAGAGACGGGATCTGGATGGGAAATTGGTTTCTCCCCGCTGTCGGCCGCGGGTCTGTTTTGATCGTTTTGATCCTTGCATCTTTGCATCTTGACTGGGTATTCAAATAACCAGAAACAGCACACCGCTCAGGGCGAGGCAGTACAGGGCAAAAAGGTGGACGTATCCCCTGCGCACCACCGCCAGAAGGGTGTGTATGCAGGCATATCCCACCAGGGCCGCCGCCGCCATGCCCGCCAGCTCGGAGGTGCCGACCTGTATCCCCGGTCCGGAGGCGCCGTTTTTTAAAAGCTGATAGGCAGAAGCCCCGATTATGGCCGGGATGCTGAGTAAAAACGAGAACCGGGCGGCGGTCTCCCGATCAAGCCCGGAGTGCAGCCCCGCCGATATGGTGCTGCCGGATCGGGATATACCGGGGACCAGGGAAGCCACCTGGACAATCCCCACCACTGCCGCATCCCTTGCACTGGCATCCGACCTGCCCTTGCCTCGAACGAACACCGTTGAGATCAGGATGATCCCCGTGACCAAAAGAGCCACGGCAACATGACGTATGCTCTCGAACATGGATTCCACCTCATCGGCCAGCAGAAAACCGGCGATACCTATGGGCACGGACCCCAGGACCACCAGAAGACCCATTCTGGCATCGGTATCATTCCACAGGGACTCCCAAAATTCCGCACCCTTCCTCATATCCCCAAGACCCGAGAAAAAGGCCGTTACTATCCTGGAAACGTCCTGTCTGAAAACCAGCAGAACGGTGAGGGCCGTGGCCAGGTGGAGCAGGGCGTCGAACAGCACCGGAGAGTCCACACCCCAGTAATGCTGGAGTATCACCAGATGGCCGGATGAGCTGACTGGAAGCCACTCGGTTATTCCCTGCACCATACCGAGCATGACAGCTTCCCAGAAGGGTATCGCCATGTCTCCACGGAGAGGGGAGAAAGTAAAAAGGTTTTCTCAGTGAGCAGGATGAAGGAATCCGAATAAAATCCTACGCCAAGCTGGGATATTGCCTGTTCTCCCCCATTTTTTGATATGCCGAGGCCGGTTTCGGAACCGGTTTCGGAACCGGTTCCGTCATCGGTAACATAACCGGTTCCGCAGAACTCCATTCCGCCAATCAGTCCTCTGCGTCCTGTCTTAACAGGACGTTCCTTCCCAACTCATCGCTACTCGAACCACCCACATCAAATATCATCATGGTAGAGCTTGAGCTGCGGACCACCACGTTCAGGTCCGGATCTATCTTCACATACTTGATATATGAAGTTTTCATGGAATATTATCATTGACGGGGGATATATATATAGATTGCGAAGGTTTCGGGTCGGTTTGGTAAGTATTACGATTATATCCACCTCGAAAAGCATCGATATCACATACAAGTGCATACCAATTTCATAATTACTGTAATTGAGACATCGCACCGGAGGGGAGTTCATACCACCGGAGGGGAGTTCATACCACCGGAGGGGAGTTCATACCACCGGAGGGGAGTTCATACCACCGGAGGGGAGTTGACGGACACGCCCATATTGCAGGGCCTTTCTCTCAGAACCTCACGGGAGCCGGGGTCGCCGGTTCCTCCTTCACCCGTTCTATGAGCTCCTTCTCCACATCCTCCAAGAAGGGCTTCACATCCACGTCGAGAGATACCGCGTAAAGCAGGGCAACCACTTCGATGGACAGGCGTAGAGAGGACTGTTTACGGTTTATCTTGGAAATGACATCGCTCCTCTCGGAATCGGTGGCCCTGGCGATCTTGTCCACGATACGGAGAAAGACCGGTATATCGTCCATGGATTCCAGAACCTTTTTGGAGGGTTTGAAGCTCATGGGAACGTTCACCTTGCCCACATCGAAGTTGGGCGCCAGTCCCTCGGGTTTCTCCAGTAGAAGCCCGGATCGGATGCCGTTTTTAACCAGAGCCTGGGTCTCACCGGGGGAGAACCATTTGAGCTCCATGGATATGTACAGTTGAAAGTCCTTGGGAGTGAGCACCGCCTTGCCGCTTCGCTTGAACACCGATGCCAGGGTGAACTCCAGCTCCTTCATCTCTTCAGCACCTCCGACATCTCTATGATGGCCCCGGCGGCTCCCAGCTCTTCAAGGACCGAAACATCGACCTTCATCACCCCTCCGCCCACGTACAGGTTGACCCCCGTTCCTGCCACAGAAGAGATAAGTTCCCTGTCCAGTCCTCTCTGGGTACCCACCCGTCTCATGTCCGCAAGTATAACGTTGGATATCCCCAGGGACAGGGCCATTGAGGCCACCGTTGCCGGACTTTTCTTCCGGATGCGTTCATCCGGGGATATGATATTACCGTCAAAGTCAACAGACAACACAGCGTTCTCTGTAATGTCCACCGCATCCTCCAACTCGTCCCAGGACGTCAGGGTCTTGGTGCCCACAACTATACGTTCCACCCCGCTGACCACCTGATCTATTATTCCATCGGCGTTCTCGGTGCCCGCATCCATCCAGATGCTTCCCCGGGAACTCATATCCTTTGCCAGATCGTATTGGGGACGGCCCCGATTTATTCCGTCCAGGTCCAAGACCAGAAGCTTTCCGTAGATGTCCAGCAGGTCCTCCACCAGCAGTACCGGGTCCGGGACCTGATCGTTTATCTTCATTGGAACGTACTGATCTCCCTTAACCATCACAGCCTGCTTGCCAAGTACCGATAACGCTGGAAAAATCTCGATATCGGCCCGTGCCGATCGTCTTGATCTCTTCAAATCAAATATGCTCCCGATACCTCCCGGCGGGAGGTGTTTTTTTGCATCATGCCCGCATGGGGCCCGTTCAACCCGGTCAGTCCAGAGGCGCCAGCACGATGACGTCCTTTGCGGATTTCACCTTGTTGAAAGGAAGCACTATCCTTCCCTGGGAATCCTGCCGATAACCGGAAGGATCCACATCCTCGGCGGGGTAAAGGAGTATATGGTGGACCTTACCGGTATTGGTATCCACCACGCAGTTATCCAGTGTGCCTATGTATTTACCTTCGGCACTCATGACCATCTTGTCTCGTAGTTCGGTGGCGAACATCTTCATGGGATCACCCGTAAATGTTTGCTGAATCGATGGACATCTTTTTCTTTATGCCATCTCGCAGTTCCGAGTTAACACGCTCGTAATATTTTATAGTTTCCTCATCTATCGAAGGCCCGACCACATCAAGGGCCTTTTCGAAATTCTCCCATGTGACCTGTTCACTCTTGATATTTTCCCTCAGGGCCAGCATGGCGGCTTCCCGGCAAAGTCCTTCGATATCCGCGCCTGAATATCCGTCCGTTTTCTCCGCCAGAACCGGTATGGAAACGTTCTTGGCCAGGGGCATGTCCTGGGTGTGAACCCTGAATATCTTGTCCCTGGAGGCCTCGTTAGGGGGCAGGATCATTATCAACCGGTCGAAGCGGCCGGTGCGAAGAAGGCCCGGGTCCAGTATATCCGGCCGGTTGGTCGCCCCCAGCACCACCACCCCTTCCATGGATTCCAAACCGTCTATGGACGTAAGGAGCTGGTTGACCAGCCGCTCTGAAACATGGGAATCCGATCCCATGCCCCGCCGGGGTGCCAGGGAATCTATCTCGTCCAGGAACACGATGGCCGGGGACACCTGCTTGGCCTTCTTGAATATCTCCCGAACCGCCTTTTCGGACTCGCCCACCCATTTGGAGAGCACCTCGGGGCCCTTGATGGATATGAAGTTGGCGGATGACTCGTTTGCCACGGCCTTGGCCAGCATGGTCTTTCCCGTGCCCGGCGGGCCGTAGAGGAGGATCCCTCTGGGGGGGTTGATACCCATTCGGTCGAATACCTGGGGTTTTTTAAGGGGCCACTCCACCGCTTCCTTGAGCTGTTGTTTGACCTCATCCAGCCCGCCCACATCGTTCCAGGACATCTTGGGTATCTCCACCAGAACCTCCCGCATGGCGGAGGGTTCGATCTCCTTGAGGGCATCCTTGAAATCTTCCCTGGTGACCTCCATCTGTTCCAGTATCTTGGCAGGTATCGGCTTTTTCAAATCTATCTTGGGCAGGTACCTGCGCAGGGACTTCATGGCCGCCTCCCGGATCAGGGCCGAAAGGTCCGCCCCGGCAAAGCCGTGGGTGAGCTCGGAGAACTTCCTCAGGTTGAGGGATTTTGCCAGCGGCATGCCGCGGGTGTGGATCTGGAGTATCTCCCTTCTCCCTTTCTGATCCGGAACGCCAATTTCGATCTCACGGTCGAAACGGCCGGGTCTGCGCAGGGCGGGATCGATGGCGTCCACCCGATTGGTGGCGGCGATCACTATCAACTGACCTCGTCCCTTCAGACCGTCCATCAGGGTGAGCATCTGCGCCACCACCCTCCGCTCAACCTCACCTGTAACGTCCGCCCTCCTGGGCGCGATGGAATCCAGTTCGTCAATGAATATGATAGCAGGGGGATTCTTTTCCGCCTCCTCGAACTTGGCCCGAAGGTTCTCCTCGGACTGGCCGTAGAACTTGTTGATTATCTCCGGTCCCTGGATGGCTATGAAATGGGCACCGGATTCGTTGGCCACCGCCCTGGCGATCAGGGTCTTGCCGGTGCCCGGCGGTCCGTGGAGCAGCACCCCTTTCGGCGGGTCTATACCCAACCGTTCGAACAGTTCAGGGTGTTTGAGGGGAAGCTCTATCATCTCCCGCACTCGAAGCAACTCGTCCTTCAGGCCACCTATGTCCTCGTAGGATACTGACCGGCTCTCCATGTCGGCCATGGGCTCTTCCCTGAGCTGGATTTTGGTATCAACGCCTATCTGGACGATCCCCTTTGGCTTGGTGGACATGACGCCGAAGGGCAAAGCGCCGCCCATGAGAGCTATACCCGGGACTATGATCGTATCGTGGGCACTGACCGGTCGCTTCAGCAGGCCTCTTTTAATGAAGTTCTCTATCCCCTGACCGAACTGGACCTTGTGGGTCTCGGACACCACCGGCGCCAGGGAGACCGATTCGGCGGGAACCGCCTTGGCCTTCTTGATATCGACCATATCACCTATGGAGATGTTGGCGTTCTTGCGGATCATGCCGTCTATTCGCAAAATCCCCTTGCCCTCATCCTCCGGCCGGCTCCGCCAGACCACGGCAGCTGTGGTCTTCTTACCCTCTATCTCGATTATATCCCCGGGGGAAAGGTTCAGGGCCTTTCTCACAACGTTGTCAACCCTGGCCTTACCGTATCCCACATCCGATTGAAGGGCCTCGGCAACCTTGAGCTCGTATTTATCCACCATGGCAAGTCCCGCCGATGATTTCCGATCCGGCATATTAAAAGTTGTCAAGTATCCGGCGGTTTGGTCAACTCCGGCGGCAACCTGACCTCCGGTGGCACCCAAACCTCGGCCCCCATCCCCGGCCCGCCTGGCCCTCCCCAATCGGATCGTTCCATGGACCCTTTACCTCCGACCCCTTACCTCCGACCCTTTACCTCCGACCCTTTACCTCCGACCCTTTACCTCCGACCCTTTACCTCCGACCCTTTACCTCCGACCCTTTACCTCCGACCCTTTACCTCCGGCCCTTTACCTCCGGCCCTTTACCTCCGACCCCTTACCTCCGACCCCTTACCTCCGACCCTTTACCTCCGACCCTTTCCCTCCGGCCCTTTACCTCCGGCCCGTTACCTCCGGCCCG
>Ga0272441_10007199_pt1 | contig 18189 bp, 25 predicted proteins | sample SSMProp6N_FD_193582 | JGI IMG/M metagenome (GOLD analysis project Ga0272441, IMG submission 193582) | Marine sediment archaeal communities from Little Sippewissett salt marsh, Falmouth, MA, United States - SSM-Prop-6N | ecosystem: Environmental > Aquatic > Marine > Wetlands > Sediment ... | reverse complement strand
ACGGAATGTTAGGCGAAGCAGTAATGGACCTTATTAATCTATTTGCTTCTCAAGGACATTCAGGTTTTAGTGCGGCTTTAACAGTAGATCTATTTGATAGGTTAGCTAGTTATAAACCTCTTTCAGAGTTGACAGATAATAAAAATGAATGGACGGAAGTTTCAGCGAACGATCCTAGGAGCCACACACCGGGAACCCCTTTGTGGCAATCTAAAAGAAGTCCATCTTGTTTCTCTAACGACGGTGGTAAAACATATTGGGACATAGACGAAGATTATTATAAACATACGGATGAGAAAGGAATAGTTTGGAGTGGAGGGCTGACGGAAGAGCAGTGGGAAAATCGACCAATACATAAATCGAAACTTTGGAGAAAAGAAGATGACTGATGAAAAACGAGAATACCCTTGTCCCAAATGTTCAACAGGCGAATTGTTCGATGCTAATACGGGCGGCATGTTTGGGGCAATGATCGAATGCGACAACCCTGATTGTGATTATACAGATAATAGTGGTTTGATCGGGGCTGTGTTTGTAGCAGATGATTAAAGGGGAAAGAGGAATGAGTAAGGAACATTTGGGGGAGTTGATATTGTTACTTTCGATCTTTGGTTTATTCGCAGTAAATTGGGCCTACTGGGCTGGACATGCCAAAGGACAATCAGAAATGGAATTGAAAAGATTAAAAGAAAAGGCCGGAGAAGAATGAGAAGAAGAGATTTTCTAAAGAAACTTATTGTTGCCTGTGCTGGAATACCTGCGGTTATAACTGCTATTCAATCTGAAAATAATGAATGTCTCCTGCATGGGTATCGTTCCGAGGATTGCATGAGGGCAGGATATTTTTACGCTCCTTACATTCCTCTTTATGTAAGCCCAGTATTGTCTACTAGTGAATTGGTCTCGCGGAAAGGGTTGTTGGTAGAAGGAGAAGCATGAATAACTTTCCAAAGATATGGGGAACCAACTCAGAGATATTTAGTAATGATCTCTGTAGTGTAAATGTTCTTAGAGTGAAAAAAGGAGGTACCTGTTCCTACCATAATCATACTTCCAAACATAATATCTTTTATGTGCTCTCAGGAAAGTTATCTATAAGAACTGAACATGGTGATACAATTATAGAACCAAATCAAGTGTTCACTGTATATGCTGGAACGAAACACAAATTTGTAGGTTTAGAAGATACTACGGCTATTGAAGTTATGTTTGTTCAATACGATAGTAATGATATTCAACGGGATGACGTTGGATTTATTGATAAGAAGATAGCAGAGGGAGAAGAGCTGTGAATAAATTTTGCTTGCATTGCACCGGCGGAAACAAAGGAGAAGTAATAGAGTGTGAGGATAGAAATTGTCCTTTTTGGCGATCAAGAAGATCTAATTTGAAATACCAGTTAGGGAAAAGTAAGAAAGTAGAATTAAGTTTTGTTTTTGATGGCAATATAGCTTCGGGGGTATCAAAAATCTAAGTAATTCTTATGGCTCTAAAACAATTAACATTAGAAGATTTACAAGCAACTACTTGGACCAATGATATTGAGTTGGAGGTATCGAGGGAAGGAAGATCCTCCAAAACATCTATGAAAGGGAGTTGGTTTCGTCCCCTTACTAAAAAGGAAGTAGATAAGATTAGAGAAGTGGGGGACATAAACAACGACCTGGTTACTAAAACTAGAGGTCCGAGGAACAGCTTATTTGTTCTTGGGGAATACAAAAAAGAGTTGGTCTTCTGTTACAATTTTATTGTAACTTCTTGTGATTTGGCGTTTGTAAAATGTAATATTAAAGAAGGATGGGGTGTGTATTTAGAGTTAGAAGAAGGAAAGAAGGAACCCGAAGTCAAAAGATACGAAGGGCCTCTTACATTAAATATTTTAAATTGGGACGGAAAAGTAATTGAATCTATATCTACTGAAAAAGAGAAATAAATGTTTGAATAGGGGAATGAAATGACGAGAGAAGAAGTATACAGATTAATAGACGGCGAACGTGCTTATCAGGACACAGATCCGCACGACGCTGGACATGATGACGCCGCTCAATCAGTAGCTGATTGGATTATTTTTATAGAGAAACAATTGGACGAAGCTAAAGAGCGGGTATATCAATTAAAAAAGACAGAAGCTTTGGAACATATTCGTAAAATAGCGGCTCTGGCTGTTGCGTGTATGGAACAGAATGAAACTCCTTCAAGATAAGTGAGAAAAATGGTACAGATGGATAAAGAAGGTAATCGGCTTCCAACAAAACTCTTTCCTTGTGATTGTGGAAGTGAAGGTCTTATGGTATCTGTAGTAGAGGATGAAGAATTAAATAAGTTTGAAGGATCACCTTTTATTAATATAGCTTTTTGGGAAATGGGCTGGAAGTTGGAAAGTCAAACTGGACTTTCAAAATGGGGAAGAATAAAATATGCATGGCATATTCTTAGAGGAAAATCACCTTGGATGGACATGGTTGGGATGCGATCTGCGACTGCTAGAAACTTTGCAAACCATATACTATATATATTAAATAAAGCTAGGAAGTCAGGACCTACGTCCAAACCATTAATTGATTGGCCGAATAAGAAATGAAAGAAATTGAGATTAAGAAAGTAGTGAAGGAAGTAGTAAAGGATGTTCGTTGCAACATCTGCGGACAAAGTATGTTAGGACAGGACTGCGGAAATACGTGTGGACTGAGTGCAGGAGTTTTTGGCAATTATGATTCTACACATTTGGAGGATCAAGCAGAGTATTGGTTCGACATCTGTGAGAAGTGTTTAGTGGAAAAGATTTTCCCAATGTTTTCTATACCAGTTATTCAGAAGGAGAAGCCAGTATGATACTATGTGCCTGCAATAATAAACCTTGTGAAGGGGAATGTAGAGAACAGCATTTGTATAGAAAAAGAAAAGACATGGACATGTGTCCAGCAGCTTATAGAGAATCAACTAAACGAAAGGGACAAAAGTGAGGTTAGGAAAATTAAATAAGAACACAGTACTTCTGTTGATTTGTGCATTAAATATTATTATATTAAACTTTTGGTCCCAGGACAGAAAGGAAGCCATCCAGAAGGCAGCATTAGAATCAGATATTCTTATGCACCGGATGGCTGCGCATTACTACAATAATGATATGCTTCTATACAATCAGATAGTGGAAGCGAACGAAGAGATAGAAAAAGTATATCGTACTGGCACTGAAAGATATATAAATCTCCAGCTTAGTACAAGAAAACTTATTGCGGAGAAGGTAAAAGAATATGAAAACGCTGTTCCAAATTTAGTTAAGAAAACAAACCCTTCTGTGGTTATAATAGAAATTCCTTATAGATCTTTTGATCAATACGCAGGAGAAGAGAAAATAAGATGGGGAGGAGGAACTGGAGTAGTTTATGACAATGTGGGACATATTTTATCAGTAGCTCATATAACGACACATTTAGAGAATCCTGATCCTACTTTACCTAGTCCCAGAATAAGATTTTATGATGGAAGAACTCAAGATATATTATCGGCTTCTTCTGCGGATGATTTTAATTATTCTTCTCCCGGATCTGCAGATGTAGGGATGATAAAAGTAGAATCTACTAAGAATTACCCGGCTATTAAGTTAGGAAACGTAAACGATGTATCCTGTGGACAATCCATTGTAGTAATAGGACACCCATTTATGGAGAGATATAGTGTATCTACAGGAGTTGTGAGTAGGGTAGGTTTTTATAAAAATGAACCTAGGGCACTTTTAATTCAAGTAGATGCTTTGATAAATGGAGGAAATTCCGGAGGTCCTGTTATGGGATTGGACGGAAGATGTTATGGGGTAGGTTCTTTTAGAGGGCACGGTAATTCAGGTTGGCCCGGTTTGAATTTTTTCGTTTCCACTTATGTTATAAAGAAGTGGATTCCAGAATTGTTAGAAGAATTAGAGTAAGGAGATGAAGGATCTTTTAGGTTCTTTATGGAGAATAAAAGGAATGGGATTAGGCGATACAAATGAAAATATAATGAATGTTCCTGCTGCTGCATCCAGTTTGGATGCGGACTCTGATTTAAAGGTGGATCTTTCCGCTGGAGGATTAGAACTAGATCTTTCTGGTTTAACTGGTTTTCTTTACGTAGAAGGAGGAACTGGATACGCTCTTTCTGCAGTTAATGCCCGTGCATCTTTAGGATTGGGTTCTATAGCAACTCAGAATGCTAATTCTGTAAATATTTCTGGAGGTGTTATTTCCGGAATTACAGATTTAGCTGTTGCAGATGGAGGAACTGGAGCCAGCAATGCTGCAGGAGCTAGAACTAATCTCGGCTTAGTTATAGGAACTAATATCCAAGCCCACGGAGATGTATTAGATGATTTTAATACTTTAGGAGCCGCAGGCTCAGATGGACAATTTATTGTTGCTACAGGAGCAGGTGCATTTGCCTACGAAAGTGGAGCTACTGCTCGAACTTCATTAGGATTAGGTACAGGAGATGCCCCTGAATTTTCTGGAGCTAAGTTTTCTGCTACGACATATTTTTCTAGTGAAGTAGATAATGGTAACTCTGGAAATGCAGATACGATAGATTGGTCAGCGGGGAATAAACAGAAATCTACGCTTACAGATGACTGTACTTTTACGTTTACCGAACCTTCTGGTCCATGCAGCTTGATCTTGAAATTAGTACAGGACGGTATGGGTAACCGCACAGTGACATGGCCGGGCGACGTGTATTGGCCTGGCGGTACTGCTCCGACATTAACTACTGACGCGGAAGCAATAGATATAATCTGTTTTTACTACGATGGTACAGATTTCTATGGTCAGTCTGCACTTGATTTTAGTATACCCGCTTAACAGGAAGATATAATGGCAGTTATAAAAGGGACAAGCGGAGGATTTGTAACCGCTGCTCCAGCAGGCGATCCAAATGGTTCTGCGTTATCGGTAGAAGCAGAAGCGTTCGGGCTTAAAGATGTTTGTCCAGCAGATGTAAATATAATTACACAAGTAGGTTGGTATTCTTCGGTGGATTCGCCAGAAGCAAATTATGAAGTGGGGTTATATTCACACGATTCAGATAACGATGAACCCGATGTGTTGTTGGCAAGTTCTGTTGGAAATACTAAAGCTGCCAGTGCAATAGGGTGGCAGATTGTAAGTGGTTTAGCGTGGGCAGTAACACCGGGAACAACTTATTGGATTGGGCTACAGGTAGATACTACGGCTGGATCGACAGCAACAGATTACAGCAACGGTCAGACCAAGTACGCACGAAAACTTGTGGCATCTTCTTTGCCAAACCCATTTGTTGTTTTTGATACTTCAGATAGAATCCTGTCTCTTTATGCTTTAGTTGATGTGTCCGCGGCAGACCCGGCATTAGCAATAGGGGCTAATTTCTAAATAGACCTTGTACGGGAGAAGCGTATGGCAGGAACGACTGCTACGCCATTAACTATAATGTCTAATTTTTAATTTAGGAGAAGAAGATGATTATTGATTTTACACAAAAGTTGTATGATTTAAACAGAAAAGTTATTCAGGATGTTAAAGTAGTTCAGGAGCCTGACGGGGAGGGTGGAACAAGGCAGAGGCAGGAATCGAAGGAGATGATTCTAAGATCAGTTGTTTCGGCGGTTCTTCAAGCTACAATGCCGGGAGACGATAAATTAGGAGCTGATAAAAGGACAGAACTTTTTAATCTTCTGATGAAAGTAAACAAAGAAACAATAGTAGAAATGTCTGTTGAGGAGATTGTTTTGATTAAAGCTCGTGTTGCTTCCGCAGGATTTAACAATCTTATTGTGGGACAAACGTTGGTTTTACTAGAAGGGAATCCTAATCCACTAACTCCGTTGAAGGTAGAAGAGCTTCCAGGCGAAGGTATGATGGAAGAAAAAGTAGCTCCCCCAGTTGAAGAAATATGGGAGACGGATGTCAGTAATGAATAAAACTTTACAAAAAAGATTGATAGAAGCTAGAAGATTTTTTTCGAGTGACAAGTATAAAACTGTTCTTTCCTTAGCTTCACTTTATTTAGATCAGGACAGACCAGAAGCATGCAAAGAGCAGTTAGATCGACTTCCTACAAAGGATGATTTGCTGGAAAGACTGGTTAAGAAACTCGAAGGAAAATCCGTATACAAAACTCTTCGGCAGATTCACGAAAATAAGGGTGTAGATACTTTAACAAAGATGAAGGGATTGTCCTCTTTGGTTACACACTGCATAATTGAAATGCAAAGCAGCGGTACTGAGTATGGTTTTCTTCTCCCTTCCTTATTGGAGAAGGAACAGGAATTGCTTTTAGAGTTAAGTTTGGGGACAGCTATGCCTTCTAAAAAGTTAGCTAAAGGAATAAATAAAATACTTAAAGATATGAGTATGATTTCTTTTAACGAAAGTGAACTGTTAACTTGCATCGAAACACTTTCGGATAATGCACTAGAAGCATTGGAGGACGCTATAAAAAGTAAAGAAGTAGTTAAGATATTTAATATTTTGGGAATGAAATCTGTGACTAGTTTTTCACAGAAATCGAAAGGAAATACGGTATGAGTGAATTAGAAGGAAGAGATAATATGTTTGGAAACGCGTTAAATAGTATTATGGAGAACGTCCAAAATCAGGAAGCTGAGGAAGCTAAAAAGAATGAGGCTTCTATGAAGAAAGGGTCTAAGGCTGAGGATCCTCTTAAAGCCAAGAGTCCTAAAGATCTTTCTAAAGAAGGCGAAAAGGATATGAAGCTTCATCAGTTAGACGCGATGGGGGCAGATGTAAAGTCTCATGCTACGGAAGGGAAAGTTCCTGAGGAAGGTAAGGACGATGAGAAGACTAAAATTGAGAAGCTTACAGAAGAAAGTGAAGTAGCTTCTGATGTTGAGGCTCTCGTACAAAAAGCTAAAGATGCTTTAGACGCAGGTGATTATGATAAGGTTCAAGATTATACTTCCCGTCTGGATCAGATTAAAATGGCCGCTGCGGAAGTAAAAGAAGAGCCAGTAGAAAATCCTGTTCCTCCAGTTGAAGAGCCCACTGACGTAGATGTAGATGTTGAGGAAAAGAAAGTTAATGAAGATCGAATAGGTATAGGCGACGAGATTCAGATTTTGGATAAGGAAGGAAATACTACAGTTGTTCCTTCTGCGAAAGTGTACGACGTTTCTACTACAGAACCTTCAGGAGCATTATCAGTAGAAATAACTGGTTCTGGGAACGAGGACGAACTACAATGGTACGATGAAGACGATTACTCCATTGTTCTTTTGAAGAAAGCTAATGAGGCTAAGCCTTCTGAAGTTGAGGAAAAGAAAGATAAGGATACGCCGGTAGTAGATTTGAGCGGACCTGGAAAAGCAGCTTTGGAAATAGAAAAGGCTAAAGTTCAAAACCAGGAAAGGGATAAGAAGAAGAAACGTGAGGCGGACGCATAGGCAGCTAATGAAAAGGAAGATAAAGAAAAATAAGAGAGGTGGTTGGAGATAACCAATGAGATAAATGTTTTACCAGGAATTAAGACACGAAACAGAACAAACTATTCGTGTAGGGGTATTTTTAGATGAAACTGGACGATATCCAAATGAACCAATTCTTGGTGCAAAGCTTAATTGGTTTTATTGGCGATATTTGATAAAACCAGACGGAACGGTTATAGATATAGCTCTAGACCATGCTTGGGCAGATGTTCCATATTGTGACGGAGTTTATTTTTTAGTATTAAACTGTTCAGATGTAGATCAAAAAGGCGTTTTAACTCTTTATATAAATGATTCTAGTTTTCTTTTTCGCCCCGTATACTTACAGTTTTTAGTAATAGATAAAAATGTTTATGATTCAAAATATGGAGAGGGAAGGGCTATTGTGTCTTTCCCTTTTTCATTTTAAGGAGTAGAAAATAATGGCAAGAGAACATAAAGTAGGTCAGCCTATTTCGTTTGGTTATCAGGCTCCAAATAAGGAATCTGGTCTTACTATCGAGGCAGAAATTTATCTTCCAGGAAAAGTAAAGGATTCTAGTTTTCCAGATCAAATTATGCCAGAGGTGGGCGGTTCTGGAACTTACCGAGATACTTTTACTCCTGATGCTCAGGGAACTTGGCAAGTTGTAATGCACAAGGATAATGGCGATAGTCAAGTAACTAGGAGTTTTGAGGTAGGTGGAGACGATGTTCACAGCGTTGGCGAAAAAGTAACTGGTGTTAACGGAAAAATAGATACTGTGGACGGAAAAGTTGATACTGTAGACGGTAAGATTACCACTGTAGATGGTAAGGTCGATGCTGTAGATGTTCAATTAGATACTGTAGAAAGTAAGGTTGATGCTATAGATACTAAAGTAAGTTCACTAGATACACCTCCGATGGCGTTTTAAAAGGAAGAATATGGCTGAATTATATTCCATAGGTGTTCACAGGATTTTTTATAGGGCTTCTCCTAACAGTCCTTCTAGTGTAGTAGCAAAAATTCTGTCCCCGGATTTGACTCTTGAAGCTTCGTACACTTTTTCTCCAGTTCCCGGCACTTCGAGAGCCTTCTACGCGGATATTAATTTTAATGAGGAAGGGGTTTGGATAGCTACGTTTTATGAGGACGGGGAGGAAAAAACATCCCAAGCTTATAATACTAAACGGCTTTTGACATTGGGCGGATATGACGTAACAGTTATAGGTGGATCTAAGGGACCTTCAGTTATTAACTAAAATGAACAAAAGAGAAAAAGAAAAGTTAGTGGATCTAGTAGCGAGCATTTTAGAATTCACATCCGTGCTTCACCCTACTTCAGCAGAGGTTCTAATAAACAGAATTTATGAATCCTCGGATACGGATATTCTGGATGTTCTTACATCTCATATGAATCATATTCGTATTTATGCTTTATACCGTGCGTTTGATTCTGAAGCTTCTGCTCGGGATATAGAAAGCTTGCTACAAATTATTCATCAATTGAAAAGTTAGAAAAGGAATTTTAATTATGGCTACAGTCGATTCTAGAAGGGGGTCGGAAAGTAAATCAGATCACGATTTACTTATTCGTCTCGACACTTTAGTAGGAGAAGTTATTAGAAATCAAACGAACCACCTTGAGCACCACCGAAAACGAGACTTAACAATGTTAGCTGTAATGCTGGGTTCGATTCTAACTTCTATGCTATCAGTGGGGACAGCAATTATTACTATAATAATTAAGCTTAGTTGATAAAAATAAGGGAATAATACTATGATACTTAGTAGGACAATATACGATTCACAAGGACATTCAGGAAATACATACTACGCTCGTTTTGTGAGAAAAGCCGATGGGAAGATTTGGGACGGAACAAACGAAGTAATGGCTACGAATCCTAACTGGGAAGACCAAGCTGTAACCTTACCTGAGGTTGGAACTAATGGGCAGTTCAAAGTATACTTTCCAACAAATCTTCCTAAAGGTCAGTTCGATGTTATAATTCATCAGCAGGCGGGCAGTGCTCCAGCTAATACTGATGATATTGAATTGCAATATGACGATACATGTGGTAGTTCAGATTTCGGTTTCTAAGGAAGGATTAGAGGATAAAATGCTAGATAACAAGTTAATGCGTAAATTATTGGAAGTGCGGGATTCTAATTTAGAAGAGGAAACGAAGGAAAAAGACCCTCTTAAAACAAAGAAACCTAAAGAGCTTAAGGGAGAGAAATTTGATAAGCTTCAGAAGATGGAAGCTAAAGTCAATGAGCAAGACGACGAGGATGATTTACCTCCTGAGGAACCGGAAGATACTGAAGCTCTAGATAAACCTGAAAGTGAGAAACCCGAAAGGGAAGGTCCTCGAGAAAAACCAGAAGGCGAAGAGGTTCCTGAGATTACAAAAGAATATGTTGGGAATACTGAGGATACCCACTATTACTTAATCTCCAATGAGGACGAAGCAGGTAATGTTGAGGATCTTCAGATTGTTGATCAAGAGGGCGTAGAGAAATTTTCTGCTCAAGCTAACGCAATCGAGACCGAAAATGTTCCGGAGTTCTTATTTAAGGCTATTCAAGAACTGAGAATCGAAAGTATTGAATTTAGTATCTTCTCTACTTATCTTTATCCTTATGTTTTCGAAGAGGACGAAGAGGAAGATATGGAAGAGGCTCCTGAAGATTTAGATCAGATGGAAGATCCCGAAGAACCTGTAGAGAGTAAGAAGAAAGTTGATGAAGTATATGTTTCTATGGCGAATTGGTCTGGAAAGGAAGCTCCAAAACAAACTCCGGGACAACCGGCATTGAATATATCGGGCGAAATCATACCTAATTCAATCGCATTAGATTCAGAGGATGTAGCTTATGTTCAGGATGGACAGGTGATCATTCATTCTATAAATCGAATTAGAGATGAAGTGCATAATATCGAACTTTCTCCAGAACAATTTAGATATATATCTAAATTAGATATACATGGAGCCGAGACGGAAGAACCTGTAGAGAGTAAGAAGAAAGTAAAGGAAGTTTTGTCTCGTTCTGAAGAAGATAAAATAGTTGACTTTGAAGATGCTTTAGATAATCTTATATCGAGGACGCTGAATAAAATTCAAGATCAGAAGGAAGCTAAGGATTTTATTAAGGAACTTTTCAGAGTTAAAACAAGAGAACTAGAAGAATACGAATGGGGAGTTGAAGAACCTGTAGAGAGTAAAAATGAATCCAAATCCCCTCTAACTGAAATGAAAGTAACTGACCATGAAAACAATACGTTCAATGTCCAACTGGTAGACGATGGAACGATGGATACGGTTATAGATATTAGTGGAAGAGAATTTAGATTTGATGCAGAGTTCGCTTCCTATTGGAGAGATGAAGATGGTTCTATGACTGAGGAAGGTTTAAAGCAATTAGCTCTCGATGCCTTATCCAGTATGGAGGAAGAGGAGTATAATGAGTTAGTAGCTGCGGCAAGTACTTCGGAAGAGGAATCTGAGGAAGTTCCTGAAAAGGAGAAAGCCAATGAGTACGAATCCAAAACCGATGAAGCCAAAATGGGAATTGATTATGTAAAGGCAGCTAAAGCTTCTATGAAAAAGGCAGCCACCTCGTTGAAGGACAAGGATCATGAAGAAGCTATTAAAGCTTTAGAGGATGTAGCAGATGATGCTGCTGATGCTGCAAAAGCTCTTAAGAAAATGAAACGTGAGGAGGATGCAAAGGCTGCTGCAGATGCTGAGAAAGAAAAGAATGAGGCCGCAACTGAAGAGGGAAAAGATAATCCTGGTGTAAGGGACGGAACAGGCCCAGCTAAAGGCTCTGCCCAAAGAAAGGAAAAAGGAGATGTTGGGAAGAGAAAAGAAGCTGGAGAGACGTGCCCCAATGAATCCAAAACTAATGAAGGATATACAAAGAGAAAGAAAAGAACTGGTACTGGACCACATAAGGATTCTGCTCAAAGGAGTATAAGTAAAAAAGGGAAACGGAAAGAGCGAGGGGAAAAGTGTCCGAACGAGACTAAAGTAGACGAAGGCGAAGGCGATCTCGCTGTTAGCACAAAAGAAGTATATGAAGTTGAATTTGAAAAAGACGGCCAGAGAGATAAAACTCGAGTAATGGCTTTTGATGAAGGCGAAGCTAAAAAGACGTTAGACGATAAACCCGGTTGTAAAGCTCTTAGTGCCAGATTAATTACAAGTGAGAATAAAGTTAATGAGGATGTTAAACATGTACTTCCAGGAACGTATAAAGTAGTTTTCTACGACGGTTCTGAAGAGGAGTATGTGGCTGATTCTAAAGTTGATGCTATATCGAAGGGAAGAAGGCAACATCCTAATTCTCAAATTAGTTTCGTCAAGTTAGTTCAGCAGTTAGGAAAGAAAGAAGATGTTCATTTTGATGCAGAAGTAGAGGAAACAAAGGAACAAGCACTTACTAAATCTTTACTTGATTTGTTAGGATAAGGACAGAAATATGATTATCAAGGAAACTACATTATCAAAACCAATAGTTGAGGAAACGGATAGAACGAAGCTTCCCGAAACTGTACTTTGCAGAGTAAAGTATAATATCTGCAATATAGATGAGCGGAATGCTAATGGCAGAATATATGAAAAATCCGTTTGGGAAAACGTTCTTCAGAACGAAACTCTCCAAGAGATGTTACAAAATCGGAGACTTTTCGGCCAGGCCGAACATCCAGTAGAGACTCAGTCTGACTTACAATTAACTTCGCACGTTGTCCATGAGATGTGGATAGATGAAGATACCAACAACGTCTGGCAAACTATAGATGTTCTAGATACTCCTATGGGAAGAATAGTAGATTCTCTTATACGAGCAGGCTGTGGAGTCGGAGTTAGTACTCGAGCTGAGGGCGATTTAGAGGAATCTGAGGACGATCAAGGGAAATTTAGTAGGGTTGTTCCGGAAGCTTATAGATACATTACTACTGACTTTACTGCAGATCCCAGTACTTTCAATGTTCTTCCTCAGGATATTCAAAAGAATGTAGTTTCTACCGTTCAGAATGAGATGCAGAATAAGAAAGCAACTGCTCAGGAACGGAGATTTGCTACTCAATTGTTTGAATCTCTTTCAGGTAAGAAGGAAGATACTGAAGAACTTAAACTTACTGAAGGACAGAAAGTAAGTTATGAAGGTAAGGATTATGTTGTAAAGAAAGTTGACGAAGCTGCGAATGCTATCACTTTGCGTCCGGATGTTCAAGGAAGAAGTGTGGAAATTGAGCAGGATGAAGTTGTTATTACTGGCAGTCCTGTAGTTTCTGTTAACAACCAGGGAACTGTCACTATCCTACCCGCCGAGCCTGAGATGGGACCTGAGACCGCACTTGCGGAGGAACCTATGTTAGACGTTGACTCAGAGCCCTCAGAAGAAGAGTTTGAGCCTGAGGTAGAGGAGAAACGCGATAAGGATAAAGATAAGAAAACTGATGAGGGAATGGATCAATCCGTGGCAAGACGAGAAGAGCTTCTGACTAAGAGGGAGGCTGGTACTTGTACCGAAGAGGAAAAGGAAGAACTCGCTTCTATAGAAAAAGAACTTAAAGATAAGGACGTTGATGTTGAGGAAAAGAAAGCTAATGAGGCTAAACTTTCCGAAGAGGATTGGAATAAATTAGAAGAGTCTAAACTTAACGAGATTTCTATTAATGAACCTGCCGGCTTTAAGAAATGTGTAGATAAAGGTGGAAGAGTTCGAACTGTTTCTGGCGAAAAGGAACACGGGCTTGGGGAAGACGAGTATGTGAAGTATTGTTTCCTGGATGGCAGTTCTTATCGAGGCGAAGTTCATAAGAAAGAGAATGAGGCTAAGGTAGATGAAGATTTTAAGGGGTATGAATACGATGAGAAGATACAAACTTCCGTGGTTGTTCCTTCATTCACTTTTGATGCTACTGTTAGGGTTTCAAAAGTTATTTATGATGAGGAAGGAAGAGGCCCCCTTATTAAGCAGCCAGTTAAAGTTCAGATAGAAAGTTTTGAACATAATATAGAAGAAGTTCTTGATGAGGTGGTCCCCAAGGCGTTAGCCGAAACTTTGCAGGGAAAAATACCTGATAGTTTATCCCCGGAGGATGTTTATGTAGGAGGCCATACTTCGGCCTTTCCACATAGTATGCATTTCTGGACTTCATCGGAAAAGAATGTGTCGAATGATAGTACAACGAGAGAATCTACAGATCTTCGAATCAAGGAAGCTACTACAAGAGCTGAAAAGGAAAAGGCTCTGGAAGTTATTGAAGAACTCTCAGAAAAGTTCTCAAACTTAAAGAATCAAACTTCTGAAAGTAAAATGAAGTTCAATATGCTAATGAAGAAACTTAAGGAGGCCGCTTCTGTTTACGATGAAGTAAATGCTTTAAGAACTAAATTAGAGGAAAAAGCAAAATTGGCTTCAACTTCTGAAAAAGCTTTAGAAGAAGCTAAAGCAAAACTTCTAGAAACAATGGATAAGCGTAAAGCTGATATAGCCGAATTAGCAGAAAGTCATAAGCAATCAGTAGAAACAATAAAGAAAGTAACAGAAAATAAGGTTAAGGAATTAAAGGAATCTTATGATAAGAAAGTAAAAGAAGGCAAAGAACAAGGTCTTAAAGAAGGAATTTCAAAAATTCTTAAAGAATATTTTGCGTGTAGACTTGCTGAGTTGGATTTGAGTATTGGTCAAAATACTCGAGCACTTCTCGAAAGTTGTGAATCTATAGAGGAAGTTGAGGATATCCTGGAAAAAACTAAGGATATTCGACGTCGGAATGCACTTCATTCTGAGTCCATTACGGAATTTCACATAGATAGGAACCAACAAACCGATCCAGAACAGGCAAGGATTAAAAAAGAGGTTGGTAAAGTTATGGACAGTATGTAATCTGTCTTGATACTTTAACATTGGAGGTTTATTTATTATGTTAGGTCAACAAATTGTAGAACGTAGGATGAAAGAGATGGAGGCCCATCGGGATTCTCTGCTTGCCGATCCTACAATTAAGAAGTACCTTAACGCTGTGGGCGATTACGTTAAGGAGAATAAAAATAGGGAAATGTCGCTCCACGAGCAGCGTGTTGTGGCTCAGTGTCTGCGTAATGCTATTGACGATGCGTCGATGCGTGCAGGCAAAGGTAGAACAATTAGTGAGACTACGACTGAGGATGCTATTAGTTTCTTAGGCGTTCAGCTTCCTGTGATTGCGGCTCTTTTACCTTCGTTAGTCCTTCCTGAGGTTGGTATTGTTCAGGCTATGGACAGGCGAACGGCCGCAGTGTTCTATTTCGACGTGAAGTACGGTTCGGATAAGGGCGGAGTTTCTAGCGGGGACACGATGTTGTCGTCTACTACTGGCCATGAAGAATCAAAAAGTGGTCGTCGGTATGCTATGGCTCGAGTGGTTGACGAAGTTATAGGTACTGGGAACGCGGCCCATTCAGGTACGGTTTCGTACGCTCCTGGCTTGATCAATCTTGAGAACATTAAGATTGAATATGTTAGTGGCACAACTCGTACGGAAATTGGTGTTAGTGACACCAGTGGAAATATTACTGGTGATTACATTAGTGGTACTGGTTCCATCTCTGCTGCTGGTGTTTATAGTTTCACTACGACTGGTCTGGATTCTGGAACTGTGGTTAAGATAACTTATGATTATCAGTACGATCTTCCTGTAGATACGTACAATGATCGTAAGGGTGTTCCGGAAATTGACTTTAGTGTTACTCAAAGTTCACTTGAAGCCATTGACTTCCCAGTGAGAAGTCGGTACTCGGTTGGTGCGGCTCTTGATCTGATGAAAGCGCATGGTATTGAGTTGGAGTCAGAGGTTGTGAAGTATCTTGGTCACGAGATTAAATTCACGATTGACCAGGTTGGTTTAGACCTCATTGAGGAAGCTGCTACTGGCGATAATGCAGCTACAGCTCCTACAACTTGGGACTGTACTTTACGTAGTGGTGAGCCCTGGATTTGGCGGAAACACGAGTTTAAAGACCGTGTAGAGGAAGGTTCGAATAACATATTCGACAAAACCAAGAGAGCGGTTGCTAACTTTATCATCTGCGGCAACAATGTTGCTAGGGTGATTAGACAGTTGCAGCCTGATTTTACTCCGGCTCCCGGCCTGGGCAAGAATCCGCCTACTGGTCCGTTTAAGCTCGGCGAATTGGAAGGCCGTACGGTTATTCAGAATCCGTTCATGAATACCAATAAGTACACCTTAGGATATAAGGGCGATAACTACCTGATGGCAGGGTTTATCTATGCTCCTTATATACCGCTATTCGCAACGCCTACCCTGATTACTAGTGATCTGGTTTCTCAGAAGGGCTTCCTGAGCTCAGCCGGATTTAAGGTGATCAACGCTGGTATGTTTACTCAGGGTACGATTTCGAATCTGGGTAGTATCGCTACTTAATCGGTAGTTTAGCTTTTAGTAATTAGTGGGTAGATTTCTACATATTTTCGGATAGTAGAAAAGTCAAAACAGGGGGTTTAAGGAGGAACTCCCTATTTTGATCCCATTTATTTTGGAGAAGAAAGTAATGATAAAAAGAAAAATAAGAGCTTTGGATGATTTTGATTTTAAAAATGACTTAGGGTTTATTCCTTTGATAAAAGGGGAAATAGCAACTATAGCTTTTAAGAATCAGCAGGAATTGGACGCTCATTTGCTGCTCGGTCTTATGGAGCTAGCAGAAGAAGATGCTCTAGAGGGTCGGGAAATTAAAGTTTTACATAAGAAGAGTTCCTCTATCCCCGCTGAAAATGAGCTTCTCTCGACTTTAGAACTCACGGGAAATTTAGATAAATTAACAGAATCCTCCGAAGAGAAGCGGGAGGAGAAACCCGTTAAGAAGAATCCGTGGACTTCAGGTTATCATAAAGTGGAAGTTAAAGAAAATGGAAATCAGTGTAAATCACAACAAAGTGAGAGAACTGTTCGAGTCCTTAAATCAGAAACTGTTCTATCTGAGGATAGAAAAGAATGTTGGGGTTCGAGAGGATCTTATAGACAGACTTCTTGAGGACGAAGAGAGCGAACTTCGTCGATTAGCGGAAATTCTTAAGGTGGGAAATATCTATCATGGCTCGAAACTATAGTGATTTTTTAACGTGGATAGCAGCAGAGTTTGCTCCTCGTACTTTAGCAACTCCAGAAGATACGTTAAAACAGATGTATGAAAATTCCATTCGGTACTGGAATACTCATTCTGGATATAAGATTTCCGGTGTATATGATTATGCTCCTGGAACGGATAGAGTACAAATAAGTGAGGAATTCAAAACTATTGTAGATGCTATACCTACAAGTGCTACTACGTACATCTGGAATGATCACCCCTTATGGACATTAACTGGTGTGACAATTTTAGATAATGTCACGACTGATTTAATCATGATGTCAGAAGCGTTCCGGAACTACAGGATATATGTTGGGACAAACTTTAGATGGCATTTTGAAAAATCAGATGATCCATCTGTCGGAGGATATTTATATGCAGTGAATGTTCCTTCAGGAGTTCAAAGCCTTTATGTTGTTGGAACGAAAAGGATACTGGAGGACGAGGTAGTTACGAATGAGTTGATTTTAAACTGGATTCGATATTATGCAAAAGCTTTGGTAAAGCAGGTAGAGGGCCATGCTTTAAGAGCGGCTGGGATAATAGATATAGTTGCAGATGGGCAGCAGTTAGTAGATGAAGGTAAGGAGGAGGAAAGAGAATTAAAGGAGACTTTAGCTAAAGAAGCGTGGTGGGTCATGTTTCCACGTAGATACTGAGGTGAAAATGAGAGTGTATGTATATATTTTAACTTCTCCAGAGGGAAAATCGTATATAGGTATTTCGAAAGATCCTGAAAGGAGAATTGGGAATCACCTAAAAGCTAAGTCTCTTATAGGGAACGCACTTAGAAAACATGGTCCAGAAAATTTTACTTTTGATATATTAGATACTGTAGAAGAATGGAAGGAAGCCCAAGAAACAGAGAAATATTTTATAGATCTATACAATACATTTCCTCCACCTAACGGCTACAATCTTACTGAAGGGGGAGATGGAGGGGATACTATAAGTAATCATCCTCTCGGAGCGAATAAAGGAGAGAAGAATGGATCCAAACGACCTGAAGTTAGAAAAATAATAAGCGAGAAAGCTATAGGAAGAAAAAGATCACCAGAATCAATAAGAAAACAATCTGAATCTGCTAAAGGAAAAAAGAAAGGTCCAATGAAGGAGAAAACAAAAGAATTGCTTCGACAGGCTAATTTGGGGAAGAAACAATCGAAGGAAACTATAGAAAAGAGATTGAAGACAAGAAAGGAAAATGGAACTTTTACTGGAGGAGAAAAGAACGGAAGTTCCAAGCTAACTGAGGATCTAGTCCGAGTAATTTTTTCATGCTTACCACGATGGGTACTATAATACCCGAGAAATAGCCGAAGCTTTCGGAATTAGTAAGGGAAATGTTTATCCTATTGCTCGAAAAGAATCCTGGTCTCATTTATGGGTAGAGAATTAGTTCTAACTTACTTTCCACCCCTACCCCTGTCATAATACTAAAAGTGAAAGAAATCGCAGTACAAGCAGACTCAGACCCCTTATTTAGGGAGATAAAGCTCTTTAATAGACAAGTAAATAAAAAACCCCTCTTTGGGTCGGCGATCCTAAAAGGTAAGAGGTGCAAAGTTTATATCCGATTCTTATAATCCTTTGGCAACCAGGCGATATGCTCGATGGGAAGATTGTTT
>Ga0272441_10007197_pt1 | contig 18192 bp, 15 predicted proteins | sample SSMProp6N_FD_193582 | JGI IMG/M metagenome (GOLD analysis project Ga0272441, IMG submission 193582) | Marine sediment archaeal communities from Little Sippewissett salt marsh, Falmouth, MA, United States - SSM-Prop-6N | ecosystem: Environmental > Aquatic > Marine > Wetlands > Sediment ... | reverse complement strand
CGTCGTCTGTCCATCCGTCACCTGCTGGCCACCGCGCATCACCTGAATCTGCGGAGTGGCCGCCAGCACCACGCCCGCTACATCAAGCGTGAACACGGCATCGTCGGCGTCGTTGCTGAAGATCGTCAATTGATCGGAGAACGCGCCGGACGCGGCCGTATCCATGGTGACCGTCAGCGTGGTGCTCTGGCCCGCCGCCAGCGTGCTGTCGCCCCACGAGCCGACGACCAGGTGCGACGTGCCCGCCACCGGCTGAAGCACGAGCGTGCCCGTGCCGGTATTGGTCACCGTCAGCGTCAGCGTGTTGCCGGCCTCGCCCTCATTGGCGGCGCCGATGTTCAGCGTGGTCTGCCCGTCCGCGACGTCCTGCCCGCCGCAGGTGACCGAAAGATCCGGCAGCACGACCACCTCACCCGCCACGAAGAAGCTGAACGTCGGGTTCTCGGCGTCGTTACTGAGAATCGTGAGTTCATCGGTAAACGCGCCGGCCGTGTCCGTCCTCAGCGTGATCGTCAGCGTCGTGGACTCGCCCGCCGCCAGCGTGCTGTCGCCCCACGAGCCGACGACCAGGTGCGACGTGCCCGCCACCGGCTGAAGCACAAGCGTACCCGTGCCGGTATTGGTCACGGTGAGCGTCAGCGTGCTGCCGGCCGTTCCCTTCTCGGCCGTGCCGATGTCCAGCGTGCTCTGCCCGTTGGCGACCGTCTGTCCGCCGCGAGTCACACCGATGTCCGGCACGACGACAACGGCGCCGACCACGGAGAACGTGAACGTGGTGTCCTCGGCGTCGTTGCTGAGAATCGTCAACTCGTCGGTGAACGCGCCGACGACGGCCGTCTTCATCGTGATCGTCAGCGTGGCGCTCTGCCCGGCCGTCAGCGCCGTGTCGCTCCACGAGCCGATGGTCAGGTGCGAGGTATTCGCCAACTGCTCCAGAGTCAGCGTGCCCGTTCCGGTGTTGGTGACGGTGAGGGTGAGCGTGTTGCCCGACTCGCCCTGCTCGACCACGCCGATGTCCAGCGTGTCGCCCTCGGAAACGGCCTGGCCGCCTTCGGCCACATCAAGGTACGGGGTGAGCGCCTCGACCTCGCCCGTCACGGAGAACGTGAACGTGGTGTCCTCGGCGTCGTTGCTGAGAATCGTCAACTCGTCGGTGAACGCGCCGACGACGGCCGTCTTCATCGTGATCGTCAGCGTGGCGCTCTGCCCGGCCGTCAGCGCCGTGTCGCTCCACGAGCCGATGGTCAGGTGCGAGGTATTCGCCAACTGCTCCAGAGTCAGCGTGCCCGTTCCGGTGTTGGTGACGGTGAGGGTGAGCGTGTTGCCCGACTCGCCCTGCTCGACCACGCCGATGTCCAGCGTGTCGCCCTCGGAAACGGCCTGGCCGCCTTCGGCCACATCAAGGTACGGGGTGAGCGCCTCGACCTCGCCCGTCACGGAGAACGTGAACGTGGTGTCCTCGGCGTCGTTGCTGAGAATCGTCAACTCGTCGGTGAACGCGCCGACGACGGCCGTCTTCATCGTGATCGTCAGCGTGGCGCTCTGCCCGGCCGTCAGCGTCGTGTCGCTCCACGAGCCGATGGTCAGGTGCGACGTGTCGCCCAGTTCCTCGAGGGTCAAGGTGCCCGTGCCCGTGTTCGTCACCGTCAGCGTCAGCGTGTTGCCCGACTCGCCCTGCTCGACCACGCCGATGTCCAGCGTGTCGCCCTCGGCAGCGGGCTGCCCGTCGCAGGACACGCCGATCTGCGGCTCGGCGGCGGTGACCGACACATCGGCCGTGTAGACGGGCGAATCGTCCGCGACGATGGTCAGCTTCATCGCGCCGGTTTCGGGGTCGATCGTGGTCGTATAGACGCCCGAGGCGTTGGCCTCGCCGACCTCATAGACGGTATCGCCCTGCCAGAGGCAAACGCTCGCGCCCGCGGAGAGCCCGGAGACGGTGTACGTCTGCGTACCCGCGAAGACACTCGCATCGTAGGTGGGCGTCTGGGGCGTCGGATCGGTGCGATACATGCGGACGAGCGGATCGCCCTGGAGATTCAGCCCGAACTGCACCCAGCGATAGGAGCCTTCGTACTCGGAGGCGCTGGCGAAGTACTCCTTGCTGGCGGCGAACGCCTCGCCCAGCGTCCGATAATCGTTGGCCAGGAACGACTTGTAGAACTGGTACGAATAGCGGATGGACGGGCCCAGCGACGCGCCGTAGTAGCCCCAGCCGTAGCGCGAGCAGCCAAGGTACGCGACCGTGCTCGTCATCGGCGACCGCAGGAACGCCTCGCTCAGGGCACTGTCGGCCCGGTCGAACGCGCCCGTATTGCACGCCATCGTCGAAACGACCGCCACATCCGCGAACGTGGTCAGGGCCTCGACGCTCGAGCTCGTGTAGCTGCCGGATTCAAGCGACCACACCGTGTAGCCGCCGTGCGTTCCCATCTGCATGAACTGATAGCCGCCCGCCATGGCGGCGTTCAGGTTCGCGACCGTCAGGTCGTAGTCGCCGGCGACGGAGCTATCCCACGTGCTGTACGTGTCGAACAGCATGTCCACGGTGTAATCCGACCAGTACGGCTGGACGTAGTCCGCGTCGGCGACGTGGCTCTTGATTTCAGCGTCGGACACCTCGTGGTCGAACGCGAACCCGCCGTAAGTGCCCGGGTCGTACGTGGTCCACAACTGCTCGCCGGTGGCGAGCATCTCCGTCGCCCAGTCCGTCGAGGGCGGGGCCGTCTCGTACGCGAGGACCTTGTTCAGAATGATCTGGACGTGCTCGGCCGTGCGGATCGGATAGCGGGCGACGATCACGTCGTATTCGAGATCAACGTCCGTGTCCTGCTGGGCCTCGCCGTAGATGCCGTCGCCGTCGCTGTCCCAGGTGCCGTCGAGCGAGGCGTAGTAGAGGTCGGTGGGCATGTCGGCCGACGTGTACGACCCGACGACCACGCGGGTGTTCCGGTCCGGGACGATCGAGTTATCGCCCCCCAACAGCACGTACCCGATGCTCTCGTTCTCGTAGTAGTCGCGGATGCAGTTGCGAATCTGTTCCTGCTGATCCACGCCCGAATACGAGGAGTAGATCTCGTCGGTGGTGACGATCTCGGCGGGATGCCCCTTGCGGGTGTACCAATCGCCGACGGCCTGGAACGCGCCGGCCAGCTCGCTGCTGGTGACGATGAGCACGCCGCTGGATAGCAGCACGCGAGGCTCGAGCCGCTCAGCAATCGGCATCGCGCCGTGTGAAAACTTCCTCCGCAACATCCAATGCGCCTCCGTAAGAGCCCGCCGAGGGGCGGGGGGATCGGCTCAGTCAGCCGGGGAGAAGCTCTACTTGGGGGGGGAAACCGGCCTCTCAGGCCGGGAGGTACAGGCCCAACCGCACGGGAAACCTAAGATACACGCGTGCAGTTAGGCAAACTGGGGAAGCTGCCGTAGAGCAGAAGTGCCTGGAATCGCTGCGTCAAGAACGGCGAGACGCGAGCCGGAAGGGCGCAGAAGCCAAGATACTAGCTAGACAGAAAATCCTGACGTGATATCTGAAATACAATCAGCTTTGAGTACGGTGTACGCCCCCTTGGGATATGGCTAATCCCCGACTTCCTTCTCCTCATCGCCGGCGATACGCAGGGAAGCCAAGGCCGTCGAGATGTCGTTGATGAACTCAAAAATCTTGTCCAGCCCGGTCACGAGGAAGACCCCCCACGCCTGCGTGTTCACGTCACAGAGAACCAGCCGTTTCCCGGAGGAGATCATCTGCTTCCGCAGGCGAAGGAGCTTTGCGATGTTCGAGCTGTTGATGAAACTCACCGCGCTGAAGTTCAGGACCACGTCGGACGGCTTCCCCTCCACCGCGTCCATGACGTTCGCGAGTTCCTCCGAGAACTGCGGATCGTCGGCCAGTTCGACCACAATGATGTCGTCCGACCACTTCTGAATAGCCATCGCGTGATCCTTTCCGGCTAAGGCAACTACTCTATCTTCGACCGAAACCCGCGCCAATCTGAATTTATCGAAAGGGCGCAAAACTCGTTTCGCCCCCCTACGCCGCCGCTTCTCTGACCTCGGGCGGCAGCCCGACCAGCCGCACCGCAGCGCCGAGGGCCGTATCCACGGCCAGATGCCCCCCCATGGCGAACGCGATGTAGTGCGCCACGGCCGCCAGGGCCGGGGGCGTCTGATCGCCCACACGGAAGACCAGCGACAGCGCCACGCCCAGGTACGCGGCAATGGCGAACAGGAAGCACCCCATGCCCAGCACCCGCCGACCGTAGCGGTTGCACCGGACTAGCATGATCGCGCCCATCACCATGACCGCCGACGCGCTGAGTACGTAGATCGCGAGCACGAGGTTGTTCCAGTCGCGCTTCAGCCCGACGCCGGTCGCGGCCCAGACGATGAGTATCGCGAGGTGAATGATCGCCCAGGTGATCGACCCAAGGGCCACGAACCGCGTGCCGCCGGTCAGGACCACCGGGTCCGGCGGGTCCGGATCGGGCACCGGCTCGTACGGCATCCCCGCGCCGCGCCCGTACCGGATAGACCGCGCAAACAGCCGCGCGTACTTCAGCACCACCAGCGCCACCACGAAGGTGACGACCGCGTACAGCACGTACCACGTTACGCTCACCGTCATCTTTCGCTCCGCTACCGCGAGCGGTACAGCATGCTTTCTACGGCCCCCAGGCGCTGGACGGCCGGGAGAATCTGCTCGTAGAACCGCCGACCGTCCGTGAAGTAGCCGGCCGTCGGCGACAGGCCGGGCACCTCGGCCGACCAGTACGCGTTCAGCCGCTCCATGAACAGCTCGCGGAGGTACTTGCTGGTCATCGACGCCAGCGCGACAGGCAGGTGCCGGTCTTCCGCGGAAGCGCTGAAGACGAACTCCACCGTCCGCCGGGCGTCCGTTACACGGTAGGCGCTGCCCGCGTCCGACTCGCTCAGCACCTTCATCTCGCGACCGGGCAGGAGCTGCTGGAGGAGACGGCGGTAGTGCGTCCGGCCGCCCTGCCGGTCCACATACACTCGGGCCCGACCCCCCTCGGCCTTGCGCCACACGCGATGGAGCAGCCGGGCCGTCACCGAGAACAACCCCACCGCCTTGTTCCGCGTCGCCTCCACCAGCCGGTTGAACTCGCCCGCAAACACCACCTCCGACCGCAGCCCCACAGGCCGCACCGACGCTTCGCCCATCGCCACCGACAGCGCATTGCCCGAAAGCGCCACATCCGTCGCGCCCATGCATCGTGGTAGCGATCCGTTCCCGGATACGTACCACGGATAGCATGACGCGGCGTCGGCCGAGCCCGGCGCCACCTCAGCCAACAACTCCGACAGGGCCCGCGGCCGTCGGCCGGACGCGGCCAGCATCGACAAAACGCCCCGCTCCAGGTGCGCCAGGGCATTCGGCTTCCGGCGGCTGTAGAGCTTCTTGCTGTCGGCGAAGGCGATCCGTTTGTGATGACGAGAAGGCTTGCGGCAGACCTCGCGGGCGAGCAACTGCCAGAGGTCTATCCGGGGGCAGCTTACGGGCGTCGGGGCACGATGCGCTTCCCGAGGCCCGCCGCCGCCCGACGATTCGCCCTGCGTCCGGTGTCTGTGAGCTGTCCCCGGGAAGAGGAGTTCCTCGGACAGTTCGAACACGGCCGCCGAGACCACCAAAGGCCCGAGCACCGGCCCGTACCCCGCCTCGTCAATGCCTGCCAGAATCGCCACGTGCACGCTCCGGCGCTGATTATAGCGGCGGACCGGCCGCGCCTGACAGGGAAACGGGCCTCCCGGATCGGCCGGCATCGGATACACGGGCTCACACACGGGGCACCTGATCCTCGACGGAAGCGGCGTCATCGATCCCGGCACGTACACCGGCGATACCGAGACCGGCGCGGGCACGCTGGCGTTCGATGCCGACGATGACACAATGGAACTCAAGGGCGGCACGCTCATCATCGACATCTATAGCGCCGCCTCAGCCGACAAGATGACCTTCGGCGGCGTGCGGAGCAGCACGTACGCCGATCTGGAATTCGTCGGCGGGACCAACCTGGAGATCGCCCTGTGCTCGTACTCCCCGAGCAATGGCGATTCGTGGACGATCATCGAACTGGCCGACGACAACAACACCATCACCGACTTCGCCACGAACGGCTTCAACGCCATCACGGGCGATTTGCCGGGCGGCGGGCTGAGTTGGAACGTCAAGCAGGTGGGCAACGATATCGTCCTCTAGGCCGTCCCCGAGCCGGCGACGGTCGGCGTGCTGGTGCTGGGCGCTGTCGGGCTCGTCCTGCGTCGGCGGCGGAGAGCGTAAGACAACAGAGCACGGCCGGGGCGGGTTGGCCCCGGGCGTGAGTGAAAGAAGCGCGAAGCCCGGTTCCCTCGGGGGCCGGGCTTTGCCTTGCGCCCGGAACGACAACGGAACGGGATTGCGGGGACTGAGGGGATTTCGGACAGGGCAGACCCGCTTGCTCTTCTAACCGGTATCCGGGCCATCCCGTGAATCCCTGAAATCCCGTTCCGCTGTTCCGGCCGGGAGCGGGTGTGCTACAATGCCGGCGGCTCGGGCATCCGGGGCGCGTTCCCGAGGAGAAGACGTATGCACACGTCAAAAAGCCGAGCGTTCACGCTGATCGAACTCTTGGTCGTGGTCGCGATCATCGCGCTGCTGGTGACCATCCTGATGCCCTCGCTGACGCGGGCGAAGGGCCTCGCCCGACGAGCCATCTGCGCGTCCAACATGCGGAACACACTCAGCTCCGCCTCCCTCTACGCCGTCGAGTCCGACGACTGGCTGCCCCCATGCAGCCTGAACAACTCCGACCCGCCCAACCACCTTAACTTCAACCACTGGGTGCAGTGGTTCTACTGGACGGCCGACGGGTGGCAGAACCTGGCCTTCCTCTACTTCAACCAGTACGCCGAGCCCCGGCAGCTCTATTGCCCGGCCGACAGCTCGACCCGCTCGTACGAGGCCAATGCCGAGAAAGGATTCCCCGAAGCCGACGCCCAGTGGTACTACGAAGTAAGGCGGGTGTGGGCCTTCCCGCTCGACCCGCAGCCGACGTACGCGATGATGAGCAACTTTGCGTGGAATCCGCGGATGAAGGACCCGCTGAACCCGGACCCGGATGAGCGGGACAAGCACCGCAAGTACCCCCTGGCCTCGGACCTGAACCCGTCGGACATCCTGATGTGCGACCAGATCGACGCGCGCCTGGACCCGCCGACGACGCACGCCGTCGACTTCGGCGCGAACGTGACGTTCGGCGACGGCAGCGTGGCCTTCTCCGTCGATGAGTCCCTGTTCGAGGAGGAGTTCCGCTTCGAGGAGTTGACGGGCGAGAAGTACGACCGCGACATCGTCAACTGGGACGCCGTGCTCGACAAACTCGTGTCCGGCCGCTGATGCATCCCGAGGAACGGATTTTCGCTTGCCCTTGCCCCCCTGCTCCGGTAAGAGCGCGGGGGAATCCAATTCGGGATTCGCGACTTTCCACGCGACGTCAATGACCGAATTCTGGCAGGGCATCACGGGCTTCGTCGATGACAAGCTGGGAATCTCCCCCGGCACGTTCAGCGGCATCGTCCTGACGGTCATCGTCCTGGCCGTCTATTTCCTCCTTCGGACGATCCTCGTCCGCCTCGCCGCCAGGCGAATCCGGGACCTCTCGCGCAAGTACATCGCCACCAAGACGATCACCTATCTGCTGGGCATCTTCGCGGTGATCGCGCTGCTGCGGATCTGGCTGGGCGGGGCGGCCGGCCTGGCGACGTACCTGGGCCTGCTGTCGGCCGGCATCGCCATCGCCCTGCAGGACCCGCTGACGAATCTCGCCGCGTGGCTGTACATCATCAGCGCCAAGCCGTTCGCCATCGGCGACCGCATCCACATCAACGATCGCGGCGGCGACGTGGTGGATCTCGGTCTGTTCGTGTTCACCATCAACGAAATCGGCAACTGGGTCGACGCCGACCAGTCCACCGGGCGGGTCATCCGCATCCCGAACAACTGGGTCTTTAAGCACGCCTGCGCCAACTACACCCAGGGGTTCAATTTCATCTGGAACGAACTGCCCGTCACCGTCACCTTTGAGAGCAACTGGCAGGAGGCCCGCGACATCCTCACCCACGTGGCCGAGCAGCACTCCGCGGTCAAGAGCGAGTACGCCGCGAACCAGATCCGCAAGGCGGCCGCCAAGTTCCTCATCCTCTACGACAAGCTCTCGCCCATCGTTTGGACAAGCGTCGCCGCGAACGGCGTGACGCTGACGATCCGCTACCTGTGCGAGCCGCGTCGCCGCCGAAGCTCGACCGCGAAGATGTGGGAGGAGATCCTCCGCGAGTTCGCCAAGCGCGACGACATCGACTTCGCCTATCCGACGCAGCGGTTCTTCAGCAACGTAACGGAAGGCAAACCGGAGGCCCGCGCGGGCGGCCCGCCGGCCGGGGGCAAGGGTCCCGGAATCGCCTGACGGGCTGGGCGCCCGAGCGCCGAACGCCCCGTTCCGCGCTGGCCGGGGGCGGGGTGATCCGCTATCATTCGCGCAGAGTTCGGGAATACCCGCTGAGTATTTCTGGAGGTCGTGGATGCGTCACGCAGTAATCATGGCGGGCGGGGCGGGCAAGCGGCTGTGGCCGCTGAGCCGCCTCAGCCGCCCGAAGCAGCTCCTGCCCCTGCTGGGCGGGCAGAGCCTGATGACCCTCACCGTCGAGCGCCTGGCGGGGGTGTTCGACGACGACAAGATCCTCATCGTCACCAACGCCGAATACGTGGACGCCGTGGCCGAGTCGCTGCCCGGCCTGCCGCGAGAGAACATCATCGGCGAGCCCGTCGGCCGCGACACCGCCAACGCCATCGCGCTCGGCGCCGAGATCCTCGCCGGGCGCGACCCCGACGCGACGATGGCCGTCTTCACCGCCGATCACGTCATCCGCCCGGCCGAGAAGTTCCTCGAGGCCGTCGGGCTCGCGTGCGAGGCCGCCGAGCAGAACCCCGAGGCGCTGGTCACGTTCGGCGTTCGCCCCACCTGGCCACACACGGGGCTAGGGTACATCCACGCGGGCGAGACGATCCGCCCGAGCGTGCATGAGGTCCGCGCGTTCCGCGAGAAGCCCGACCACCCCACCGCCCGGCGGTACGTCGAGTCGGGCGAATATTTCTGGAACAGCGGGATGTTCGTGTGGACGCTGGGGGCGATCCGCGGGGCGCTTCAGACGCACCTGCCCGACACGATGAGCAAGCTCGCCGGCGTCTCGGGCGCCGTCCGCGAGGGGCGCGACCTCGCCGGCCTGCTCGCCGAGGCCTACCCGGGCCTCAGCGGGATCAGCATCGACTACGCCGTCATGGAGAAGGCCGCCCGCGTGCTGATGGTCGAGCTCAACTGCGAGTGGCTCGACGTGGGCTCCTGGCCGGCGCTCGAGGCCGCCTGCGACCTCGACGACGCCGGCAACGTCGTCGTCGCCGAGAACGCCGCCCTGATGGACAGCTACCGCAACGTGGTCGTCACCGAGGACGGGCACCTGCTGGCGGTGCTGGGCGTGGACGACTGCATCATCGTGCACTCCGAAGACGCCACGCTCGTGTGCAACAAGTCCGACTCGCAACGGCTCAAGGAGCTCGTCGCCATGATCGAGCGGGGATTCGGCAGGAACTACGTCTAGCGGCGTTCGCGCAAGACAGGACGGCGGCGCCATGCCACGTTGGCTGTGCATAGACCCGGGCAGCAAGCGGATCGGCGTGGCCGTCGGCGACACGTCGGGCGGGATCGCCACGCCCGTCGAGACGCTCTCACCCGAGCCCTTCGAGCAGCTCGCCCGGCGGCTGGGCGAGTTGGCCGGGGAGTACGACGCCGCGGGGCTCGTCGTCGGCTGGCCGCTCAATATGAACGATTCCGAGGGCCCCGAGGGGCGAAAGGCCCGCGAATTGGCCAGCCGTCTGGCGGCGGAGACGCATCTGGACGTGCGGATGTGGGACGAGCGGCTGAGCAGCTTCGCGGCCGATGAGGCCCTCGCCGGGCACCTGACGCGGGGCAAGCGACGCGCCCGGCAGGACGCCATCGCCGCGGCCGAGATTTTGCAGGACTTCCTTTCCTCCGGCGGCCCCGACGCCGCCCCGGAGCCCGACGACGCGACCGACTGACCCTGCGCAAGAACCCGCCGGGCGGCAGATGCGCCAGCGGTGTTCCGCAAGGCGAGACCCGCCGTCCGGCGGTGCATCGCTCCTGAAAACCGGGCTCCTTTCGGGCCCCGGGTCAGGGCTTCTTCTTTTTGTCGCTCTCAGCGGCCATCGCCTCGAGGGCGGCGATCGGGTCGATTTCCTCGGCTTCTGCGCCGGCCTCGGCGGCAGCCAGGGCGTCCGCCTCGTCGGCGGCAATCACGTCGGCCTCGAGATCCACGATTCCCTCAACGCTCTCGTCGCCCGCCTCGGCCATCTGCTGCCCGCGCGTCTTGATGGGCTTAACGTCCTCGGGCACGCCGTCGATCTGCACGGTGAAGACGACCGGCCCGACCACAAGGCGGTCGCCGGCCTTGAGCTTCTCTTCCGTGACGCGCTGGTTGTTGACGTACGTGCCGTTGGACGAGCCGAGGTCCTCGACGGCGAGCTCATCGCCCTGCAGCGTCAGGCGCGTGTGGCGGCGCGACACGCTCGCCAGCGGCACGCGAAGGTCGCAGTCCTCGCCGCGCCCGATGACCGCCTGGGCCTTGGCGATGGGGAAATCCTTCCGCTGTCCGTTCGGCTTGAAGAAAACGAGTTTGACGTCCATCAGTGTGCCCCAACAGAATGACCATCGAGAACTCCGCCGCTCCGTCGGCGCGCCCGCGGTTCCGTTCCGCGCGGTAGACATTCTAAAGTGCCCCATGCGCCCTGCAAGAAAAAACATCTCTACCCGCCCGCCGGCGGAGACGGTCAAGGCGAAGTCCGGCGACTCGGCGGCGGTAGAGACTCCCCCGGGCAAAGCGGCCGCCCTGTACGTCCACGTTCCCTTCTGCGTGCGGAAGTGCCGGTATTGCGATTTCTACTCGCGCCCGTACGCGGACGCCGCGGCGAGGCAGTATCTCGGGGCCGTTCTGCCGGAGCTGCACCGGCAACGCCGGCACCTCACCCACCCGCTCGCCAGCGCGTACATCGGCGGGGGCACGCCGACGTCGCTCGACCCCGAGTTGCTGCACGAGCTGCTGTCGGCCGTGAGGCCGCTTGTGGGCGAGGCGACGGAATTCTCCGTCGAGGCCAACCCGTGCACGCTCACGCCGCCGATCGCCGACGCACTCGCGGCCTGCGGCGTCAATCGGGTCACGCTCGGGGCGCAGTCGTTCGAGGCGGCCGAGCTTGAAACGCTGGGTCGGTCCCACACGGCCGACGAGACGGCGACGGCCACACGCCGCCTGCGACGCGCCGGCATCGGCAGCCTCGGCCTGGACCTCATCTACGGCATCCCGGGCCAGACGGTCGAATCGTGGGGGCGTTCGCTCGCGGCCGCCCTCGCCCTGCGGCCGGCACACCTGAGCTGCTATGCGCTCAGCTTCGAGCCGGGCACGCCGCTGGAGGCGGACCTTCGCGCCGGGCGCGTGCGCGAGATGGACGAGGCTGAGCAGCACACCTGCTATGCGGCGGCCATCGAGGCGGCGGCCTCGGCGGGGCTGGAGCACTACGAGCTCTCGAACTTCGCCCGCCCCGGCCGGCGGTGCGTGCAGAACCTGGCCTACTGGCACAACCAGGCGTACGTCGGTGTCGGCCCAGGCGCGGCGAGCTTTCTGAACGGGCGGCGGTGGACCAACCGGCCCGACCTCGCCGCCTACGTCGCCGCGTTGGGGAACGGGCGCTTGCCGCCGGCCGAGTCGGAACGCCTAACCGGCCGCTCGGCGATGGCCGAAGCGCTCATGCTCGCCCTCCGCCTCATCGAGGGCGCCGACCGACGGGCCTTCGCCGCGCGGTACGGGGGCGACCCCGTTCAGGCGTTTCCCCTATGCCTGGCCCGATATGCCGATCTCGGCGCGGTGATCATCACCTCGTCTCATGTCCGCCTGGCCCCCGAGGCCCTCTTTGTCGCCGACACCATTCTCGCGGATCTGCTGGCCGAAGCCTGAATTCCGTCGCCCGGCCCGTACGCACTAATCAACGTGGTCCCTTCCGCGTCCGATATGAACCATACTCACGCATGACACGGCGGGAATGGCCGGTTTTCCGCCCATAACGTATGTTTCCCAATAGGAAGAACCTGCACAGGCGAACCACGGCAACCCCAGGACCCGGTCGCCGGGCGGCCACGTGCGCCCTTCTGAGCGGCGCACGGCGGCGCTCGAGAGAGGCGGCGGATCGGGTCTTCTCTCGCTGCGCGGCCGCGAAGGCGCAAGCGCGGCGTCCGGGCAATCGAGCCCACCCCACGGTTGGAGAGAGCGATGGCCCTTAAGATCATCCGCGGCAAACAGCTTCCGATCGGAGTGGACGCCGGATCCAGCTCCGTGAAGCTGGCCCAGTTGCGTCTTTCCGACGACGCGGTGGAGTTGACGGCCTCGGGCGCGGCGGACGTGCCCGCGGCCGGCGGCGACGACCGCTCCGCGCGCCTGGAGGGGCTCAGCGAGGGCATCCGCGAGATCATGCGAACGGGGCGGTTCAAGGGCACGCAGGCGGTGCTGTCGCTGCCGGCGGAGGAGACCATCGTCCAGCACATCAAGATCGAGAAGGTCCCCCCCCAGCGGACGGGCGAGGCAGTGATCGGCGAACTGCGGGGGAAGCTGCCCTACGACGTCAAGCAGGCGGTCGTGCGGCACGTGGTGGCGGGCGACATCTACGTCGAAGGCGAGCCGAAGCAGGAGGTAATCGCCGTCGCGGCGCCGCGGCACGTGGTAGAGTCGTACATCGACATGGCGCACCGCGCCAAACTCGACGTGACGGGCGTGAACGTCGAGCCGTGCGCGATTGTGGAGTGCTTCTCGCGGCTGTTCCGCCGCGCGTCGGACGCCTCTCGGGCCATCCTGTTTGTTGATCTGGGGGCGAAGACCACGCAAGTGGTGCTCTCGCACGGCAGCCGGATGGTTTTCGCCCGGAATCTTCCCCACGGGGGCGAGCGGCTCGACGCGGCCGTCGCCGAAGCAATGGGGGTTCCCGCCGAGCAGGCCCACGCCCTGCGGCAGGACCTGCTCAACGGGCTGCTTGGCCCGGAGGAGCAGGAAGGGCTGTACCGCATGCTGGATGAGCCGCTGGATGCGCTCGCCGGCGAGATCACCAAATGCCTGCGGTATTACGAATCGGTGTTCCGCAACCAGGACGTGGAGCGGGCGATCTTCGTGGGCGGGCAGGCGGCCGACCGCCGGCTGTGCCAGGCGATCGCCAAGCGACTGAACCTTCCCGCCCAGGTGGGCGACCCGCTGATTCGCGTCGGCGGCGTGACCTGCCCGGGCGACGGCGTGGACCGCCGCCAGCCGCAGCCGCGATGGGCGGTGGCCGTTGGGCTGAGTCTCGGCGCCGGACTTGCGGCATGAGGACAAGAACATGAGTACCGTCAACCTGCTTCCGGATGACTACGTCAGAAGCCGCGTGGAACGGCGGGCGAACCTGCTATGCCTGGGGCTGTTCACGGTAGTGATGGGGGGCGTGGGGGGCGCGTACTTCGTGTGCGAGCGGAGCCGCAGCCACGCCCAGGAGGTGAAGGACCGGCTGGAGCGCGAGTACCTTGATGCGGAGAAGCTGATCTCGAAGATGCAGGAACTGGAGGGCGAAAAGAACCGCCTCCAAGCCAAGGCACTGGCGACGGCGTCGCTGATGGAACGCGTGCCGCGAAGCGCCCTGCTCGGCGTGGTCACGCGGGCCCTGCCCGACCACACCTTCCTGAAGGACTTCGAACTGGAGACGGAGGAGGTGAAGGCCTCCTCGTCGAAGCGGAAGACCAAGTTCGCAAAGAAGGCCAAGGCCGCCGACAGGCAGGCGGCCCGGATGGCCGTCAGCATGAAGATCACGGGGCTGGCCCCCACCGACGTGGAGGTCGCCCGGTTCATCGCCAACCTGGCCCGCAACCCGCTGACCCGGGCGGTGGACCTCGTCTACAGCGAAGAGACCATCGTCGACAAGAAGGCTGACGAACGCCCGGTGCGCGAGTTCCAGGTGAAAGTCGAACTCAAGCACGACGCAGACGCCGTCGAGGTCGTGCGGGAGATCGAGGGCAGCTCGCCCGACGCGGAACCGGACGTCGGCGGCGCGGGCGGGGAGAGCGCGGAAGGCGTGGCACTTCGCCCGGCGAAGGGAGGCGCGAGATGAAGTTCGGCCTTCGCGAAACCATTTTCACCGTGGTGCTGATGTGCATCCCGGTCAGCGCCTGGTGGTTCGTGCTGCGCCCCATCAACGAACACAAGGCGACGATGATCGAGGAGATCCAGGCCAACCAAGAGAAGCTCCGGGCGCTCAACCAGGTGACGGGGACGATCGGCGATCTGCAGAAGGAGATCGAGGCTCGTCGTGAGGCGATCGACTACTTCCAGGCGAAGCTGCCAAACGAGAAGGAGATCGACCGCGTCCTGGAAGAGGTCTGGCGGCTGGCCGAGGCGAATCAGCTCGTCACCAAGAGTATCCGGACGCTGCGACGGAAGGACTCCAAGCTGACCACGCCGAACGGACCCAGCGAGCAGCCCATCGCCGTGCAGCTCGAGGGCGGGTTCCCGGGCTTCTACACGTTCCTGCAGGCGCTCGAGAACCAGCCGCGGATTATGCGAATCCAAGAGATGACGCTGGAGAAGCTGAAGGACTCGCCGCAAGGCCACGTGCAGGCCGACTTCGAAGTGTTCGTGTTCTTCGAACCGGACAACAAGGGATAGACCGATGGCGGATGAGAATACCGGGATTCCGAACGGCGACGCGGCCGCATCGGGGCAGACGGAGGATGCGAATCCGTTCGCGATGCCCTCCGCCTCCACACAGGCCGCGGCCCCCGCGAAGTCCAGAGGCCGGCCCAAGCTCAACCTCAGCCGGGGCAGCCTGCTGCTGGTGGGGCTGTTCGCCGCGGGGCTGGTCGGCGTGTACATGCTGAGCCTGAAGGCGGGGCCGTCCGAGGCGGCCGCCGAGCAGAGCCAGACGCAGTCGCGGGTGGATAGCGCCCTGTCGGCGCTGAGCAGCTCGGCCGAAAGCCGGAAGCTGCTCGCGCGGAAGGACAAGGCGGTGATCGACACGTTCTACCTCGAGTCGCGCCATCGGCAGATTCCGCTATCGAAGCTGGACGTCAACCCGTTCGAGTACGCCGCCCCGCCGCTGGCGACGCCGGAGCCGACCGCCGATTTGACGCCGCCCAAGCCACCGAAGATGCTTCGGGACGAGGCGCGGGAGCGGGAGCAGGCGATGGCCGCGGCGCGCGATCTCGTGCTCGAGAGCATCCTCACCGGCGAGCAGGGCGCGATGGCCATGATCTCGAAGAACCTGCTGATGGAAGGTCAGCGGATCAACGGGTGGACGGTCAGCGACATCGCGACGGACGAGGTCCTGCTGACGTGGAAGGACCAGGAGTATCTGCTGCAACTGCCGTAAGGCCGACGCCGGTTGAGTACCGGCCGACAGGAGAGGAAACGGAGGCGTACCACAGGTGCCGAAAGGCGCGGAACAACTCGAAGCGGCGCCGCCCGGCAAGCGCAACGCGCGAGCCGAGCAGGTCGATTTCGACGTGTTGTGGCGTCCCGACGAGCCGGACGCCCGGGCGCCGCGCGGCCCGGAGCGCGCCTTGCTGGAGTCGGGTCGCGTCACGCGGAAGCAGCTCGACGCGGCCCTGCGCCGTCAGAAGACCAACCCCCGCCTGAGCGTCCTCGGCGCGCTGGTCGAGGCGAAGGTTATCGACGAGGCCGAGGCCCAGAAGGCGGTCGCCGAGTACTTCGTACTCCCCTTCTCGCGGGTCTCGGCGGGCGAGGTGGACCCGGGCGTCTTCGGGCGACTGCCGCCGGAGTACCTCAAGGCCAAACACGTGCTCCCGATCCGCGCGGACGAGCGCGGCATCGCCGTCGGCATCGCCGACCCGGCAGACATCTTCCTCGTGGACGACCTCAAGCGCCGTCTCGGCACGAACATCCAACTGCTCGTCACGCTGGCGTCCGACATCACGCGCGCCATCGACGAGCTCTCGACCGGCCCCGGCCAGCAGGTCGAGGAGATCATCAAGGACATCACCGAGGATGCGGTCGAGGTGGTGGACCACAAGAACGAGGAGGTGACGGACCTGGAGAAGATGGCCGGCGAGAGCCCGGTCATCCGGTACGTCAACTACCTGATCTCATCGGCCGTCAAGGACGGCGCCAGCGACATCCACATCGAGCCGGGCGAGCGGCGGCTCCGCATCCGCCGGCGGATTGACGGGATCCTGTTCGAGCAGCAGGCCCCCCCGCTGGGCATGCACGCGGCGATCATCTCGCGGCTGAAAATCATGTCGAATCTCGACATCGCCGAGCGGCGGCTGCCGCAGGACGGGCGCATCCGCGCCACCGTGCACGGGCGCAGCGTGGACCTGCGTGTCAGCACGCTGCCGACCACACACGGCGAGAAGTGCGTCATCCGGATCCTCGACAATCGGTCGATCATGGTGGGCCTCGGCAACCTGGGCATGGCGGACGAGATGCTGGCGTCATTCCGCCGGCAGATTCTGCAGCCCAACGGCATTGTGCTGGTCACCGGCCCGACCGGAAGCGGCAAGAGTACTACCCTGTACTCCGCCCTTCAGGTGATGGACAGCGAGAAGCTGAATATCTCCACGTGCGAGGACCCGGTCGAGTACGAGTTGGGCACGATCAACCAGGTCAACGTGCACGAGTCGATCGGGATGACGTTCGCCGCAGCCCTTCGCAGCCTGCTCCGGCAGGACCCCGACATCATCATGATCGGCGAGATTCGCGACGAGGAGACCGCCCGCATCGCGGTGCAGGCCTCGCTGACCGGCCACCTGGTGCTGTCCACCCTGCACACAAACGACGCGCCGTCGAGCATCACGCGCCTGATCAACATCGGCATCGAAGCGTACCTGATCGCGGCGTCGGTAAACGCGGTTCTGGCGCAGCGTCTGGTCCGGCGGATCTGCCAGCACTGCAAGCGCCCGGCCGGCGAGCCCAACGAGAACGTCGTCGCGTACTACCGAAAGTACGGGGTGGAGATCAAGCAGATGTACCAGGGCGCCGGGTGCCCCCGGTGCCGGCAGACCGGCTACAAGGGACGCGTCGGCATCTACGAGCTGCTGGAAGTCACCGACGAACTCCGGGCGGTGATCTCGGGCAACCCGGACCTGACGGACCTGCGGCGCATGGCCCGCGAGCAGGGCATGAAGGCGCTGCGCCAGGACGGGCTGGAGAAGGTGGCCCAGGGCGTCACCACCATCGACGAACTGATGCGCGTCACGGAGACCTGACAGTGATCGACCTGTACGAACTACTGACCCAAGCGCTGACCCGCCAGGCGAGCGACCTGCACGTGGTCGCCGGCATGCCGCCGCTGTTCCGCATCCACACGGTGCTGGAGCCGGCGGAGAACTACCCCGCCGCCGAGGAGGGCGAAATCGAGCAGTTCGTCAAAGGCATGCTGGGCGACAAGCGGTGGCTCAAGCTCGTCGAGAACCGCGACGTGGACTTCTCCATCGAGGCCAAAGGGCTCGGGCGATTCCGCGTGAACGCCCACTACCAGCGCGGGACGATCGCCATCGCCTTCCGGGCGATCCCCGATCGCGTCCCGGCGCTGTCCGAGCTCAACCTGCCGTCGCTCATCGAGCAGTTCGTCGATCTGCCCCGCGGGCTCGTCCTGGTCACCGGGCAGACCGGCTCCGGCAAGAGCACCACCCTCGCCTCGATGATCGACGCCATGAACCAGAAGTACAAACACCACGTGATCACCATCGAGGACCCCGTCGAGTACGAACTCCGGAACAACTTGTGCGTCATCGAGCAGCGCGAACTCGGCTCCGACGTGCCCACCTTCGCCAGCGGGCTCAAGCACGCTCTCCGGCAGGATCCGGACATCATCCTGGTCGGCGAAATGCGCGACTTGGACACGATCTCGGCCGCCATCACGGCCGCCGAGACCGGCCACCTTGTGCTCTCGACGCTGCACACGCAGGACGCCGCCCAGACGGTCGAGCGGATCGTGGACGTATACCCGGCCGAGCAGCAAAGCCAGATTCGCTCGCAACTCTCGAACACGTTACAGGCGGTGGTCTCGATGGTGCTGTTCAAGCGCATGGATCGCCCCGGCAT
>Ga0272441_10007196_pt1 | contig 18192 bp, 18 predicted proteins | sample SSMProp6N_FD_193582 | JGI IMG/M metagenome (GOLD analysis project Ga0272441, IMG submission 193582) | Marine sediment archaeal communities from Little Sippewissett salt marsh, Falmouth, MA, United States - SSM-Prop-6N | ecosystem: Environmental > Aquatic > Marine > Wetlands > Sediment ... | reverse complement strand
ATTGGCAGTTGACAATTTTACATCAATAGTAAAAACATTAATTGTTGGTTAATCAATTTTCCCCAATGAGGGTTATCTTCTCTTCCAGGTAGGGAAGCAAGGTTAATATAAAATAATTAGGTAAGAAGTTATGAGTAGTACTTCTAATTGGTATTCAAGCCTAAGAAAACCATTATGGTCTAAACCGGTTGGCATTTAGGCCAGTTTGCGCTTTACTTTATGTAATCATAATCCTGACTTTTAATACAGTTTAATAAAGCTTTTATAGGTCAATAGCTCTGGTTTCGTCTGGTCTTATGCAAACTGGATTATCTATACCAATATTTCATATCTTTTTCCGGTCACATTTGCAACTTAATTACAATTTACAATTACTTATTTAGATTGGAAGCGAGCATACAAGCATTTTATAGATATTTTAAAAGATTGGAACTATTTAATGAATAGGAGTCAATATATTTTGGATATAATATTTTTAACTATTTTTTACAATTTAAACTAATAGACAAAGGTTCTATACATGGACCAGCACTAGAGGATCCTGACATTCCATAGGCAGAACTTCTTTCTTGGAGGTCCTGTCTATTTTTTATTGCCAATCTTTTATAGTAAAGAATCCATTTTATCCTTTTCATCTCTCAGACAAAAGGTGTGAAACTTATTCCATCTGTCAGGCTTTCCCAAAACCAGGACATTTATTCCAACATAGAAAAGTACTGTAAAATTGATACAGCCTTAGCTTATGAATCTATTGACGATTTGTATTTAACATCCTACAATAGAAATCAGCTTGCTGCTATTGCAAATGAAATTTCTTTATTAGATAAAGCTGTGGCAAAAGAGAAATCAAAAATCATCCAAAGCACTGAAGAAAATTTAAAAATTGAAAGAAGAGGGAAATAGAATGAGTTGTATTGAAAAGGTGTTGTCTCGTAGAAGTGTAAGGAAATTTAACGATGCACAGGTCAACAAAGAAGTTTTCAACAACATTTTGGAGGCGGGAAGGCTTGCTCCTTCAGCAACCAATAATCAGCCTTGGCATTTTGTTGTGGTAAGCGACAATGAAGGAAAAGAGGCATGTGACTTTCAGGGATTTAATAAGTGGGTTAATGGAGCTTCTTTTGTTGTTGTGGGCTTCTACAGACAATCTGAAGTGATAATAGAGAAACTCAGTTTAATGGATGTGACAATTGCTCTCCAAAATATGGTTATTGCCGGATGGGTTCAAGGTGTGGGTTCGTGTTGGATGGGAGCATTTGATGAAAGGAAACTGAAAGAAACGTTAAACCTGCCATCAGACTCGATAATAGTTGGAGCAATTGCTTTTGGGATACCTGATGAAAATCCAAGACAACTTCCAAAGAAACCATTGGACGAAATATTTCATTTCGAAAAATGGTAATAATAAATTCGAGACTTGTAATTTAATCAGGACAAACAAATTCTCATTAGAAAAGCAGCGGCTTGTTCTAACGACAGGAGATAAACTCCTGATATATTTTAGTCCGGATATCGGTTTTTTTACTCCGAAACAGAGCATTGTTATTGCCTCTGAATCAGTTGTTGCTCATGATATGGTTTCTTTGGCTTGGATGCTATATAAAAGTCAATTTGCTGAAGGCAGCCAGCGAAAAAGATTTCGAGATTCAAATGGAATAATTGCAAAATTTGTTAATATTATCGTAGTTAAAATACTAAGCAGGAGTTGGAAGAAAGCAATTAAGTCAAAGTTATTCACACTAAGAATAAATAAGAATCAATTTGGGATGATAAAACACTCAATCACGTTTATAAAATACTTGGAAGTGCTTTACAGATTTTAAAAAATTATTAAACTAAAGATTGAAGAAAAATTACAGAGCACTGAGATAGATTCAATGCCAATATTTTTGTAAAATCAAGTTGCCACCAATTCCTCCTTTTCCTCCTTGGTTTTGAACTCCTTCCTTGAAAAAAGTTCTGAAGCCGTCCAATAGGGGGAGACTGACAATTCCAAGCTCTTTGGCCTTTGCTGAAGGGCTTTTCTTTTTGAAAGATATATATTTCATCAATTGTAGTATAATAAAAAAAGGATATTGTTTTCTATAGAAACAGTACATAAACAATAATATCCTACAATATATTGTTTCCGTTTACCATTGAAGCATATTAAGTATTAATCAATTAATATTAAATCAACCTACCATAAGCTAAGAATCATAAAATTTTATTCTGATTGATTAAGGGAAGAGGTGATGAGAATTAACAGACCTTCGTAGTATAAAATATCTTAGGAGGGATAAAATATGAAAGTAAACAGATATACTATTGTTTTCATTGTTCTATTTTTCATTTTCCTATCCATCTTTGCGGAAGCAAACACAATCAATTATTATACTCGTTCATCTGATGCCATTTATGGACTGGGTTTTATAGGTGCAGTGATATATTTCCTTTCTAATGCCAAAGGGTTTTGGATGGGAGTTTTAGGATTTTTAAAAGCAGTTATTTGGCCTGTTTTTCTTGTGTATGAGTTGTTAAAATTCTTAAAATGTGAATAAATAGAAAATGTTGTTTGTTTTATTGCATAATATTAATTGAGTTTATATAAAAAGTTTTAAACGTGTCCAATAAGGGGGGGCAGGCAACAACATAAACAGAATTTCTTGCATTGAAGTTCTGTCTATTTTCTTTCCTAACATATTCCAATGGCTTCTTCCAGTTTATGACAAATGTCTTCAGTTTCTTCCCTCATACAAAAGTTGCGAAAATTGTCCTGTCCGGGGAGCCTGAATATCCCATCCCCTCAGCCTCCTGCTGAAGGGCTTTGTCTTATATTGGGAAAGGAATTTTTTATCGACTTGGTATATAATGAAAGAAATGAGGAATAAAGATGGATAAATTAGACATCATAGATTGAGCTAGCACATCATTCGGGTATTTTAGAAAATGAGGTAGGGGCCTATCATATAAGTAGAATGCATAATGGAGTAAGAATTTTATAAAGGGAGGTATCATGGCGAATACCTATTTAATGTTTGGAAAGTATTCGTCGGAGGCTGTCAAAGGGATAAAGAGTGAACGTACACGGGAGGCGAATCACCTGATTGAAGACAATGGCGGGGAAATTGTTGCTCAATATACATTACTGGGAGAAAATGATCTACTCTTTATCGTCAACTTTCCCTCGGTAGAAGATGTAATTAAATCTTCAGTTGCCTTGAATAAATTAACCGGTATTTCCTTTAACAGTGTACCAGCTATCACTGTAGATCAATTTGATAAGATTATGACATAAAAATTACTATTGTCAAATATTATAAAAAATCAAGTAAGAGTTGATGTGCTAGCTCAATTTAAATCATGAATGCCCTTTCAACCTGTCTATTACAGTGAAGGAGGTAACAGAATATGTCTCAAAATGAGGAAGTTAAAATAATAAAATTTGCTTTAATAGTAGCGGGAATTTTTTCATTAGTCTATGGATTTGGGTTTTTACTGATCCCTAATACTTTAGTTCAGTTATCGGGAGGCGAACTCGTTGAAGTAGGTTGGTTGCGTTGGCCAGGGGGCGTATTGATTGGATGGGCGATAGGCACTTTAATGGTATATAGTAAACCTGAAAAGCAGAATATCTTTGTGACATCCTTATTTTTAGCCCATTTATTGGCCGGCTTAGGATTATTGTATAGTTGGCTGATGAAAGAATATAGTGGAGCAAGCTGGTTTGTTGTAATACCAACTTTTGTACTTTTAGTCATATCCGCTCTACTTTTTTGGGGTCGGTCCAAGGCTAAGGGGATTCTTTGATAAAAGAACTACTCCCGGTATTTTCAATTTAAAGAAACTGACTGATATATTTTCTTAATTTTTGATGAGATTGTTATATTAAAAATCAAGATCATAAATCAACTGATCAAGACGGGTTGAAAGGGCTTACGTTATACAATGATGGAAGGATCACATAACCAGACAGAAGGTATAAAAAAAGTTGTCTAATGGAATGAAAGTAAGATGTTTATTTTTCTAACCCTTGAGATATCTTTTTTATCTCTTTGCTCAAAAAGAAGTTAGAAAAATTATTCTATAAGGAAAGTTTATCCATACCTTTGCCTCAACATGAGCTGAGAGGGCTTTTATTTGAATTATAAATTCTTGCCTATCTTCATATATTAAAATACAATGATACTATATTTATATTTATTTGATAGGGAGGTCAATGAAGATGTTCAAAAGATATTTTCCGATTACTCTACTTTTTGTCTTATTTTTCTTTACTTCATGTTCCACTACTGTTCCAACTCCCAGCAATCAAGCTCTTGTCATTAATTCCATTCCCCCAACCAGCGCACTGGTAGGAGATACTTATACCTATCAGGTCGAAGCTTCAGATGCAGAGGGAGACAGCTTAACCTATAGTCTTACCGCCCATCCCTCCGGTATGACCATTGATTCTGTTACCGGGTTGATCAGTTGGACACCGACGATGACCGGAAATTACAATATCAGTTTAAAGGTCAGTGACGGAGAATTATCCGATACCCAATCCTATATCCTTGCCGTCTCCTCCATTCCTGCAATAACCCTTTCTCCCCCGGGTAATGTGGATGCCATTACCCCTGAGCCCCTGAAAGTCCTGATTACCTGGGATGAAGTTAATGGTGCCACCCATTACCAGGTCTATCGGGCTACTTCTCTGAACCGGTTCAGAACTCCCATCTCCGGATGGCAGACCGAAACGAGCTACCTGGATACAGATGTCATCAAGTGGGAGACCTACTATTATTGGGTCAAGGCCGCCACCAGCGAGACCGGGGAGAATGCCAGTGCATACAGTGAGTATGATACTGCTACGGTATACATTCCTTAAATCTAGGGAAAGAACATGGATTGAAGACAAAGAGAATTATTAAAGGGCTTCTCCATCTGTAAAGTTATAAAGCTGTCCAAGAGGGGAGCCAGACAATCCAATAGACAGAACTTCCTTCGTGGAGGTTCTGTCTATTTTTTATTTTATATATGCTTATTTATTTCTAACCTTCAAAGACAAAAAAGATTGCCATTTAAATATAAGAAAGATATAATTTATAAAAAGGTTCACGGAACCGTAATCAAATTTGTTCAAATATAAGACAACATTATTTTTCTAAGGAAAAAATACTCACTTTTTTCAATCATTCCTAATCTGAAACAAGGAGGTCTTTTCAGATGAAAGTAATATTAAAATATGGATATTATAAATTCTTTATTATTGCTTTACTCTTCGTTTTCTTATCAGCCTGTAACGGAGTTACCCCCACAAGCCCCGTCATCAATTCCTTTACTTCCAATGTCTATATTCTCAATGAAGGGGATACTGCCATCTTAAGTTGGGTGGTTACTGATGCTGACACAATAACCATCAGCCAGGGTATCGGAAATGTTTCTCTTACTGGTTCTACCTCAATATCTCCAGCTGATACCACGACCTATGCCTTGACTGCTACAAACGGTTCTGGCACCAGTACTGCCACCGTAACGATTACAGTCAACCCAGTTATTGTAGAACAGACTCTGACTATACAACCAGGACCAGCTGAGGGCAAAGATGCCTATGTCTTTGATAACCAGCCTACCTTGAACTACAATCTGGATTATCTATACACAGGTATCAGTTCTATTTGGACCAAATGGAGAAGCTATCTCCAATTTGATTTAACTGTTCTTCCTTCAAATGCAGTAATTACTGGTGCGGAATTGGGTCTCTTTTACCTTTCTCAAACTGGTGCTAATGCTCTTAACTTGTCTCTTTATAAGTTACAGTCATCCTGGCAAGAAGATACCATTAACTGGAATAATCAACCGATGTGTTCCAATATTGCCGAAGCCACGATACTGTTGCCAGATAGTCCGGTAAATGATTTTGTGTATTGGCAAATCAAAGATTTGGTTGAGGATTGGCATGATGGAAGCATTCCTAATAATGGTATTCTGTTAAGAGATAATAATGAAAGTACGAATAATGGATATGTAAAATTTTGCTCTTCTGACTACAGTATAGAAAATCAACGCCCAAAATTAGTGGTTAATTACTATGTTCCTTAGATGGCAACCTATAAATTGATTAGAATATTTTAGTTTGATGAATAGTATATTCTGATTCAATGATTGGTTTTTAAAGTTCTATCAATTTTCTATGCCACGATCTTTTTAATTGAATAATAAATTAATTCAGATTCATCACTCATACAGAAGTTGTGAAAGTCGTCCTGTCCGGGGAGCCTTCCATTCAAGTCCATCAGCAACACACTAAAGGGCTTTTTCTTTTATAAAAGAACTACTGAGATCGAAGGTGTATAATAACAATAGAAGAAGCAATATTTTTCTACAAATTAGATCCAAATTAATATTTATATTCAATTGGAGGTTACGATCATGAAAACGCAAGGATTCCGTCTATTATCAATTTTCCTGATACTACTGTTTATGAACCTTATCTTTCCCCTCTTTGCTTTCAGTCAGGAACATCATTTCAAAATACTGCAAGAGGAGTATACTCCCATTATCAATCCTGCTGATTTTACCCCCCAGATTACCAATCCCTACTTCAGCATGCCGGTAGGGAAGAAGATGATCTACGAAGCTAAAACTGAGGAAGGCACAGAACGCATTGAGACACTCATTCCAGGATGGACGAAAGAAGTGATGGGTGTAAAAACCCTGGTTTTCTGGGATTTGGTTTATTTAGATGGAGAATTGATCGAGGATACCCGGGATTATATTGCCCAGGACAAAGAGGGTAATGTTTGGTACTTTGGAGAGAACGTAGATAATTATGTGGATGGCTTGTTGGTTTCCCATAGTGGTGCCTGGCTAAGTGGAGTGGATGGAGCCTTGCCGGGTATTCTCATGAAAGCCAATCCCCAGGTAGGAGATGAATACCGGCAGGAGTACTATGCGGGAGAAGCGGAAGATGTAGCCAGAGTTGAATCCGATAATGAAACAGTAACTGTTCCGGCAGGAACCTATTCCAATTGTATCAAAATCTGGGAGTGGAATCCTTTGGAATCAGCCGGTGGATATAAATATCATTCTAAATCTGCCGGTGGAACAGTCCTGGAAGAGGAAGAGGATGAAAGAGTCGAACTGATTGAATGGAACCTGGAGGGAGCCAAGTGTATCCGGTTGCCTGAAAATTATGCCCGAGAAGGAGTATTGCCCGGCTATACCAAAGATTGTGCCGAAGCGGAACTGATTGATCTTTTATTAGAAATTACAGGCAAAGAACTCCAAAAAGAGATTACTGAAGAAGATGCCAAGAAAATTGCTTTAAAGGAAGTACCCGGCAAAATCACAGATGTTGATATTGAAAAGAAATTTGGCAAACCTACCTATGTTGTTGAAATACAATATGAAGGTAAAGAAATTGATGTGATTATTGATATTGATACCGGGAAAATCCTGGGAACAGAGGATTGAACAAAGGTAGTATCGGTAAATTTATGTAGGAATTTTTAACCAATAAAACTGTAATTAAGAGGATACGCTCCGTTGCTTCTACCTTTAACCAGATTCCTTATTACATTCTGAACTTCGCTTAATTGTATTTTTTTTATAATAATCGGCTTTCCTATAAATTTTAATAAAATCAATAATCTCAAGGAGGAAAAAATGAATTTAGGCGCTTTCTCAATTAGTCTCACAGTAAAAGATCTTAAAGTTTCTAAAGAATTTTATGAAAGCTTAGGTTTCAAGAAATTTAGTGGAGAAATGGAGCATAATTATATAATCATGAGAAATGATAATGCGATAATTGGTCTGTTTCAAGGAATGTTTGATAAAAACATTCTTACATTTAATCCTGGTTGGGATCAAGAGGGAGATATATTGAAGGAATATCAAGATATACGAGAGCTTTACAATTACATAAAAACTAAGAATATAAAGACAGAGCAAGAATCATTTGATAGTGAAAAAGGACCTGGTAGTTTTGTAATTACTGACCCGGATGGGAATCCAATTTTAATAGATCAGCATATCTGAAAAAATTTAGCCGATAGCCTTATATCACAGTGGCTTTGCAGTTTGGGTAGATAACACCTGATTCTACTTACCATTTGTGACGATTCACCCAACTTGGCATAGCTGCAAAAGGTTATTTATTTTTTAAAGGAGTTTTTCTATAGAGAGCCCTACCCTGAAAAAGTGGGGATGAAAGGAAGTTCCAGATAAATCAAGATAGTAATTAGTCTGTTGAAGTGAGGAAGACTTCTTTAATAGTATGAAAATTTATCCAAGATACTTTATGGAAAAATTCCGTAAAAAGTTCTGAAGCTGTCCAATAGGGGGAGCTTCCTTATCCCAGCCCTTCAGCATCCCGCTGAGGGGCTTTTTGTTTTCTTTAGTTTGATTCCTGCTGCTTTTCTTATCATTTTTTCTTTCTTTAGCTTTTCTTTTTCCTTTTTTACCTCTTATAATTATAATAATGAACTTGCCTGTTTGTATATTTGTATATTTATTTTCTTTTTCTTCCCGTATCTGGTCGGGATACGGCAGATGCCCTTATCAAAAAAAGCTTGATTGATAGGGAAAGAGGAGAAAGAAAATTTCATCATGGTTTTTATACTGAAAATTATAATATCATATTAAGGAAAGGGGTTCTTTTATGAAAAAATTTCTTGTTTTATTACTGATCTTGTCTCTATCCCTCTTAGTCTTTACCGGCTGTAACAGTGTAGTCCCTGCAGAAGGTGAAGGAGAGGGAGAAGGAGAAATAGAAGGGATATCGGTGGACATTGTAGGAGCAGTCGATGTAGATGGGAAAACTTACTTAGCCAGAGGTGTACATGATATCACCGTCACCTTCCCTGCTTCGGTAGCCGGCTGGGTACAAGGTTAAATTACCTATTGCACGGGTGATTACAGCAACGGAAAAACGGGGATGGCACCGATGTTATTTTCTTTCCCAATGAAGATAGAACCCTATGGACCGGCTCCGGTTCCTTCCGAGATAGTACCTCCTGGTGCTGTGCCTCTTACTTAAAGATTACTTCGGGAGAGTGTGAAGATGAGGCTTGTATCAATATACCCATAATTGTAGATTCAGAACCTCCCTATTTGCTTCTAGAACTTAATTCTGACACTTGTACCTGTGAAGGGGTACTGGTAGACTTTATGATTGATGTTAACCCACAGGACTGTGCTGAAGACATCCCTTGCTGCAATGATAATTGTACTGTCTTAGTGAGCGGCTCTCTTGCGATATATGATGAAGATCCATTCAATGAATGCTGTGAAACTCCTTGTGTAGAACCACTTTGGACTTGTTCCTTTTCTGAATGTCCTGATGATGTTACCGAACCATTATGTACCACCTCTTGTTTAGAGCCTCAGGGAATTTCAACAGATGGCAGAGATTATGTTGAAAATCCCTGAGGCTCCGCCAGTTTATAATTTGGTAGTGGACTTGGTGGATAAAGTAGGAAATGAAAACAGATATTATGCTCAGTTTATCCTGGCAGACGACTGGTTCGATAGTAATGACTGGGTAGGTGATTGCAAGAATGCAAATAATTGTGGACAGGGTGAAAACAAGACAAACTGGATCCAGGAATTAATGAATTAATGCATGCGTTAGACTAATGATTTATATTTAATTCGCAGTGATTTTCGCACCAAGGGACACCTGTTTTTATCTTAAAAAAAGAAAGTGTTTCCTTGGTGCCTTCAGCATCCTGTTAAGGCCCCTCTTTCTTAAAATATAATTTGACAATTCTGTCTAATTAGAATATTTAATAGTTTAATACAAAAAAGATAATAGATTTATTAAAAATTAAATAAATAAAAAATCAAAGGCGATAATGAAAAACTATCCGGAAGGATAGGTCACAAAGTCCCGAGCTTAAAGAGCTTATTTACTATGACTACCAGGCTGCTGACTGTTGTTTATTAATGTTGGTGTTATCTTCCTATTACCTATTACACTATTTTTTTGGATATCTTAAACTTATCCAATAGGAGGGAGCAAATAATTTCATAGGCAGAACTTCTTGATCGGAGGTTCTGTAAATTTTCTTTTTTTAGCATATTCCAATGACTGCTTCCAACTTATGATATACTTTCTCTGTTTCATCGCACATACAAAAGTTGCGAAAGTCGTCCTATCCGGGGAGCCAGATGGACCATAGGCAGATTTAATTTTACGGAGGTTCTGTCTATTTTTGTTTTCAATGACTAAACTATTTTTTCCTAACATTCAAGAACAAGTAAAAATAATTGTCAATCAAATAACAGGGATGTATAATTAAAAAGATTACATTCATAAAACATCAATTTAATTTATCCTAATAATGTTGTAATATTATTCTTCCGAGGAGGTGATCTTGATATCTTCACATCATTCCTGATCTGAGTTAAAGGAGGTCCATTCAGATGAAGGGAATTAAAAGAAGTTACAGGCATTATTTTAAGCTCTTTATCCTTATCTTTTTATTTGTATTCTTAATCAGCTGTGATGGGAATATCCCAAGTACACATGGTTCTATTGATATCAACTCCAGCCCTGCCGGAGCTACCGTCTACCTTGATGGGATAGACACAGGTCAAATCACTCCAATTGTTCTTACGAATGTATCAGAAGGTGTCCATATGGTGAAATTAGAATTATATATGTATGAGTCGAAGGAAGATATCAATGTATTAGTAACTGCCGGTCAAACAACCTATCTCAACTGGACTTTACCTCCTGCGAATATCAAAATCCTGACCTTACAACCAGGTACTGAAGGGAAGGATACCTATGTACGTGAATTAAGCCCAGATGCGATTTTCGGAAATCTATCCAAATTATATGTGGGTTATATTGCATCCAAGCTTAGAGCTTATCTCCAGTTTGATCTGAATGCCCTTTCTACTGATGCCGTCGTTACTTCTGCCGATTTCATGTTATATCAAGACGGGTTTTCAGCTTCAGGGGATGTGAATATCGGCGTTTATCAGATAAACAATCCTTGGGAAGAGAGTTCCTTGACCTGGAATACTCAACCGAATAGTGCTTCTGAGGCCGAAAATATTTGCAATTGCAATCCAGGTACAAATAATACCTGGAGAACTTGGAAAATTGAAGATATAGTCAAGGACTGGCGGGATGGAAATATCAGTAATAACGGGATCATGTTAAAAGCTACTAATGAGCTTTCAAATAAGAAAGTTGCTACCTTCTATTCTTTTGATGGTATAGGAGATATTACCAAGCATCCCAAATTAGTCATTACTTATTATATACCTTAGATTCAGTGCTTGAAATACAAGAAGATGAAACATTTCAAAAAAATATTCAGAAGGTTTTACTTTCCCGGAAAGTTCTGAATCTATCCACTGGGGGGTACCCATTCTAGCCTCTGAGTATCCTGCTGAGGGGATTTTCATTTTTTTCTTTAAAAAGATGACTTTTTTATTCAAATATAGTATATTTAAAAAATAAAGAAAATGTTCTTTTTATTAGAAACATAGAAAAGATAAAGATAAATGTTTTAACCCATGACAACCAAATACCCTAACCTGTAGGAAGATAACAGGGAAGACTTTATTTTTTTAAAAAGCGCCCAAGAGGAAAGATACCAAGAAATATCGAAACCTACCGGCACAAGAGACTGTTATCAGACAGGACTCTGGAGAGCTTTTGGATAGAAAAGCACCGAAGAGGCAATTCCCTAGGCATTAGGTATGTATATATTTTTTTGCTCAAAGTGTGATTTCTAATCCTTCCGGGAGAATCTTTCAGGTTCAAAAGACAGAGTAGGATACCTAATCTTAATCTGTCTTTTTTTATTGGCTTTTCAGAAAGGAGGAGACAAGGCCGAAGAAAAATAGAGATGATGTTTTTGGTAAATACATTAAATTCATTAGTCTTATTTCAAATTCCAAAAGGAGATATAAAATGTTTGTTAGAAAGAATGTTATCTTTTTCTTATTATTCGCCCTAATTTCTCTTATCGTAGGTTGCACTATGCTACCACCCCCTACTCCCAACAATTATACCATCACCTCATCAGCTACAGAGGGAGGCACCATCAGTCCATTAGGAGAAATTTTGGTAACCGAAGAAGCCAGCCAGTCCTTTACCATTATCCCGGATGAAGAATATATCATTTCTGAGGTATTAGTAGACGGAGAATCAGCAGGACCTCTTGACACTTATACCTTCACCGACATTCAGGCTGACCACACCATCTCAGCTTTCTTTGTCCAGGAAAGCCAGCCACCTGCACCTGTGACTCCCTCTGTTACCAGCTACACCATTACCGCCACAGCCGGAACAGGAGGCAGTATTGACCCGGAAGGAAGTGTCAAGGTAACCAAGGGGAATGACAAGAGTTTTACCATTACTGCGCTTACCCCATGTTATGAGATTGAAGATGTTCTGGTGGATGGTGAATCAGTCGGTGCAGTTGATACTTATACCTTTACTAATGTAAAGGCCAACCACACCATTGAGGTCAGTTTTGTACTTTCAGATAAAAAGATACGCAGGTATGATCAGTCTGGAATATTACAAAATGATGACTATACAAGTATTCAGGATGCCATTGATGCTGCTTCAGCAGGAGATATTATCATCGTCTGTCCGGGTACTTATTACGAGAATATTACTATAGCTAAAAATATTACCCTGCAAAGCATCGATCCCTATGACTGGGAAATTGTAGAATCTACCATTATTAATGGTGATACTAACGATGATGGCGACGGTGATGGTACAGTGGTAACCTTTGATAGTGGTGATTACGAATCAACCTTTAGAGGATTTACTATCACAAATGGATCCGCAGATGAAGGTGGTGGAATCTATATAGATGATACTTCTCCCACTATCACGAATAATATTATCGAAGACAATGAAGCATCCTATGACGGTGGAGGTATTTATGTGTACGGATATGATAATGACCCTACCATTACCATTACCGAAAATATTATCAGAAACAATAAAACTAATGAATACGATGATGGTGGTGGCGGTGGTATTTATGTTGAGTATGATTGTGAGGTAAATATTACCGGAAACGAAATAACCGGTAATTATTCAGCGACCGATGGTGGCGGGATCATGATCTATGATGGATGTATTGCCAATATTGCCGAAAATAGCATCAGAAACAATACAGCATACGATGAGGGCGGTGGTATTAGTGTTGATTATGAAGTCGATGTTATTATTACTGGAAACGAAATAACCGGCAATGTTGCGGGGTATTATGGTGGTGGGATTTTTGTGTATGATAGCGATGACATTACTATACAGGAGAATATTATCTCCGCAAACACCGCCTATGAAGGTGGTGGTATCCATGTTGATGAGGATAGTACACTTCTACCAAGCACATCTCGCCCGACTGGATGGGGAGATACGAGAGAGAATATCCCCGCTGGTACCCCACTTGATCCAGCCGAAGGAGAATTAGTGACTGTTGCTGGTAATGATTTCTTAGGGAATTTACATGGTGATACACTTGAGTATACAGATGGAGCTCATGTCTATTTCGAATAAAAGGACATTTTACAGAAAAACACAGTGGACGGTTCTCTGTATCAGACAAATTTATCTTAATTTTGTACCATAAAAGTTACTTAATTACTGAACATGAACAACCGTCCCCTGTATTATTGAGATTTTTTTGGGAGGGGGTAAAGAAATAAAATATTACACAGAGTCTTGCTTGTAAAGAGTTGTATTAAGTCTTAAGATATAAAAGATAATAGATAATTTTTAATAAACCACTCAAGATTAAAGGACTTTTATAGTGAAGGTTAATTTCAGGTAAATTTAAAATTCATAAAAGGAGACCGCATATGAACAAAAATATTAAAATAATGAGTATATCTTTAATTTTAGCTTGTTTTTTACTTGTAATTGCAGGGTGTGGCGGCAGTACTGAGAATAAAGTTGAAAAAGCATCCCCTGAACTTGCGGATACAGCAAAGATAGTAGAGACTTCTGTCCAACAATCTGATACACAGGATTCGGACAGCAGTGACAGTAAGAGCATTCCAAAAGACTATCCTAAGGAGTTCTGTCCAATTTATGAGCCATCTACTATCATTCATACGGAACAGATTGATGTGAAGAATAAGACGAACTATATTATTGAGTTTGTAAGTAAGGATGAAATGAATACCATTGAAGCCTTTTATTTAGAACTTGATCAGGTGACCGATACACTGAAGATGGGTGATATAATGAGCCAGATAACTTTAGCAAACAAGAGTGAAAAGCATTCTGGCATCGTTTATCTCGAACCGGTGGAAAAAACAGACTTTACATCCTATGAAAGCAAGGGATACAAGATGTATGGCAAAATTATGGTAGATATTGGTTGGTAACTGTTTATTAGCTACTTATAAGTTAAAACAAAGTAATCTGCATCCATAGTATTGGCAGTTGACAATTTTACATCAATAGTAAAAACATTAATTGTTGGTTAATCAATTTTCCCCAATGAGGGTTATCTTCTCTTCCAGGTAGGGAAGCAAGGTTAATATAAAATAATTAGGTAAGAAATTATGAGCAATACTTCTGATTGGTATTCAAGACTTAAAAAACCTTCCTGGTCTCCGCCAGCCTGGCTTTTTGGTCCTGTTTGGATGATTCTTTATATCATCATTACCGTATCCTTTGGTACGGTATTTTATCAAACTTTCATCGCTCAATGGTCCTGGCTGGTGGTTCTTCCTTTTGTTTTGAATCTCATTTTCAATTTTGCTTTTGCTCCCTTGCAGTTTGGTTGGCAAAATAATCTTCTTGCTGCAATTGATATTGTATTGATTTTAGGAACCCTTATGTGGGCTTTGATTGCGGTCTGGCCTTATGCTCATTGGATTGTCTATGCCAATATTCCTTACCTTCTTTGGGTAACCTTTGCAACCATATTGCAACTTAGCATCACCTACTCGAATTGGAAGTAACTTATTTTTATCTTTTGACGAAAGCATTTAACTGACTTATGTTTTATATATCGGATTTCAATAACTTAGGAGTTATAGGGTTATTTCACTATTGTTTGTAAGTGAAATTGATAGGTAAAAGTTCTCAATATTTTTCACCCCGGGGAACCTGACTATCCCAGCACCTCAGCATCTTGTTGAAGGGCTTTCTTTTTTCAAATATACATTATTGCAGAATAGAGTTATGATTAAAATAAATATATTAATTATCAATTTATACTCACATAACAAGGTTTCACTTATATCTATAAAAAGAATCTTTTCTATATTTATATTTCTCAATCTTAGGAGATAGGAGGTCTAATAAGATGTTTAGGAATTTAGAAGAAAGAAAATATTGTCTATTAGTTTTTAATATTTTATTTTTGTTATTATTGTCTTCCTGCAACGGAGTTGCCCCCAATACTAATCCTCCCACCATCAATTCCTTTACCGCCAGCCCGCCCAGCATTACTTCTGGCGAAAGTTCGACCCTGAACTGGTCGGTCACCGATGCAGATACCCTCTCCCTTAACCAGGGCATCGGGACCGTGACCGGCACCGCTATCACTGTCTCCCCGACCACCACTACGACCTATACCCTGACAGCCAGCAATAGCGCCGGCAGTGTCACCCACTCTGTTACTGTTACGGTAGGGGCTGCGTTGGGTTCGATTGACATTGCATCCAGCCCTGCCGGTGCCAACGTCTACCTGGATGGGGTTGACACCGGTTCCATCACTCCCATTGTCCTGACAGGGGTATCCGCAGGCATCCATACGATAAGACTCGAATTCTACCTTTATGAATCCAGGGAGGATACCAATATTTCGGTAACCGCCGGAGAGACGCAATACCTGAACTGGGCTTTAACCTCGGCTACTGTTCAGTCAATTACACTTCAGCCGGACAGTGAAGAGGGAAAAGATGCCCGTGTGGGGATGAAATATCATGATCAAAATTATGGAAATTCTGACTCTTTAAGTATGGGATATGGTAATTCAGCTGATCCACGATCTCGATCTTATCTGTACTTCGATGTGAACGCGTCCCTTCCTCAAGATGCGGTAGTTACCTCTGCCTTATTAGAGCTGCACCAATTTTCTTTTGGAGGTACAGGAAGCTTGTCGATCGGTCTCTATCAGGTAACAAGCGATTGGCAAGAGGATACTATTACCTGGAACAATCAGCCAACCAGTGCATCGGAGGCTGAATATACTAATGTTGCGTCTAGCACTTTAGATGCCTGGCGACCCTGGAGTATCGGAGATCTGGTGCGGGGTTGGTCTGATGGCAGTATTTCCAATTATGGGATGTTATTAAGAGCAGCTGATGAACCGGCAACTAATATAGCGTATTTTGATTCTTCTGATTATACAGATGCTAGCAAACATCCCAAATTGTTGATCAATTATTATATTCCATAATACTGGTCTAGGAATGGGCAAAATCTTTTTTCGATTCTGTCCATTCCTATCAAACTAAAATAGTTGCTGACAATTTATTTTAAATGTTAATTTATAGATATTTTTTATTTGTCTATGATTTGATTCTAATTGAAATTTATATAGGAGCCAGTTAATCCAATAGCCAGAATTTCTTTATTAGAGGTCCAGCCTATTTGTTTTCAATGACTAAACTTGTTTTTTCCTAACATTCAAGAACCAGTAAAAATAATTGTCAATCAAATAACAGGGATGTATAATTAAAAAAATTCTATTCTGAAAACTTCAATTCTATTTATCCTACAAATAGTCATTTACCTGAGAGATAAGGAGGTCGATTCAGAGGAAGGGAGAATACCCAAGATTTCCAGAACCTATGTCAAATTGATAAAGGGGAAAAGGGGACTTGTTCTCTTTCTTAATGTAAGAGAGTGGTAATAAATAATCACTAAAACTGTTTTAATATTTGATTCTGCCATTCTGGGAATTCTATAAAAAATGTCATAAAAAGAGAGTTAAGATCAATGAAAACAGACACAAGAAGAATCGAAAATCAATCATCAAGAACAGCAGCTTTTATCTGTATGTACAGAGCTGCATCTTATCTAGAAAAAAATAAATTTTATCAATCGAATGATTACATTGCCCCTAATCTGCTGCCGGGACTGATTAAATTCCTCCTAAGTAATAGACTTGTCAATTTCAGATGGCCATTCTTCCCCAGGGGTATTTATGAATATGTGATTGCCAGAACAAAATTTATCGATGATGTTTTTGAAGATTCGATTAAACAGGGCATTGAGCAGATCGTATTATTTGGAGCCGGGTTTGATACAAGAGCTATACGTTTTGCTGACATCAATATCCATACCAAAATATTCGAACTGGATACAATCTATACACAAACAGCAAAAATAGAACAGTTCAAAAAGAGAAATATACTCCTTCCCAAGAATACTATTTTTATACCGATTGATTTTCACGTTGATTCGATAACTGAAAAACTGGCAGCAAATGGATTTAATCGGAATAAGACCACCCTGTTTATTCTGGAAGGTATCATTCAGTATTTGAAGGCAGAAGTGGTAGATGAATTATTTAAACTACTCTATGAACTTTCAGTGCCCGGAAGCAGAGTAGTTTTTGACTACATCTACGCCTCCGTATTAAGAAAAGAAAATAGCTGTTATGGTGAAAAGGATATCTATAAAAAAGTAAACAGTGCCAGGGAACCGTGGCTATTCGGTATCGAAAAGGGGGAAATAGAGGAATTTGTCAGTCAATACAAATTTAACGTAATTCAAGATTTAGATCCTGAAACGTTGGAAAACATGTTTTTCAGGGATAAACAGAATCATATTGTCGGGAAAATCAATGGGACGCACTGCATTGCCTATATAAAAAAATTGGGAGAAACATAAAAATACTACAATGATTAGAATTACTAAGACATTCTACTCAACTTCACTTTCTTTCGTTTTACTTCCTTGGAATTTTTTGTGATGAATATTATTTATGAAACCTAAAATATTGATAGGATGGAAATCAATTATTTATTAGTCTTTATTATTTTATTATCTATTGCTATAGTCACCTTAAAAGTTCTAAATACCTCCAGTAGAGGGGAGCTAGCTATTCCAGCCCCTCAGCATGATTTTGAGTGGTTTTCTTTAGATTTTCTTTTTTTCTAAGCTTTATTAGTACTATTATTATTCGAGCTGTCATCAAAAAAATTAGGATTATATATTATCGATTTAAGAAAAAATAAGAAAATATCAGGGTAAAAATACAATTTGAAGATAAGTAT
>Ga0272441_10007194_pt1 | contig 18196 bp, 15 predicted proteins | sample SSMProp6N_FD_193582 | JGI IMG/M metagenome (GOLD analysis project Ga0272441, IMG submission 193582) | Marine sediment archaeal communities from Little Sippewissett salt marsh, Falmouth, MA, United States - SSM-Prop-6N | ecosystem: Environmental > Aquatic > Marine > Wetlands > Sediment ... | reverse complement strand
CGGGTATCATTTGCTTATAGCAGGGGCCTTAGCTCAGCTGGGAGAGCGCTTGCATGGCATGCAAGAGGTCAGGGGTTCGAATCCCCTAGGCTCCAGACTGTGTGACTGAAACAAGAACGGGAGGCCTCGCGCTTCCCGTGTTTCTTTGTTCGGCAACGTGCGGCAGGCGATAGGTGAACGCTGCCTCGCCGTCTCCAAGGACGATCCGATCCAACACTCCACGTAGGAACGCCTTGCGTTCTGCCAGACTGCCCTTGCTAAGGGTCTGCCAGAGGGAGTGCACGTAGTTCAGGATGGTGCTGAGGCTGGCAAGGGATGGTTGCTGCGTGCCCATTGCAGCTTGAATCCGGCGCTCCTGCTTGGTGAGTTCTGCTTCGCTTTGCCGAAGCTCTTTGATGCGCGGCGCGAGATCGGAGAGCTCCAAGGTGCCTTCCTCCAGCGCTTCATAATGCCGGCGGAGCTTCGTCTGGATGCTGCGGCGCTGAGACAGCAGGTGTTCGAGTTCTTCCTCCATCCGCGCCTCACGCTTGGAGAGCCGTTGGTTCACGTTCTCTGTCAGACGTGACAGGTTCTCCTCTGTGAGGATCGTGTCTTGCAGGCGCGCCACGACGAACGTCTCCAGATCCTTCTTGGGAATCCGCACGCCGGAGCAAGCGTCTCTTCCTTGGAGGTAGTAGCGGCGGCACGTGTAGTAGCGGTACTTGCCGCTCTTGGCTGAGGTGCCGACAAGTGGCGCACCGCATAGCGAGCAGAACACAAGCCCGGTCAACAGATACGGGCTTGCTCCGTCCCAACTGCGAGAAGCATCCGAGGAACGTTCGCTGAGGATGTGCTGAACCCTCTCAAAGACGTCTCTTGGAACGAGCGGTTCATGGCAGTCCTGAATCGTCACAGGATCATCGCCCGGCAGGATCTTCCCGGATGGATCCAGGTAGTACTTGCCGACGACGATGTCACCGCAGTACATCGCGTTTCGCAGGATGTCGTACAGGCGCTTCTTCGTCCACTTCCGACCAGATGGCGTGGTCTCGCCGTCATCGCAGAGCGATTGCGTGATCTGCGGGACGGTATAGCCGGATGCATAGAGCTGGAAGATCCGGGTGATCACTGGCCCGTACTGCGGATCCGGTTCCAACTTGAAGCGCTCTGCCTGGCCATCCTTGGCAGGCGCGCGGACGTAACCCACCGGAGCGCGGGAGTGAGGGAAGAATCCACGCCGCGCCACTTCTCGCTTGCCACGGCGGATGTCCTGCGAAAGGTTGTTGGAGTAGAACTCGGCGAAGCTCTCGAACATCCTCGCGGCGAGCTTCCCCTGAGCCGACTCATCGACGGGCTCATGGAGTGAGATGATGCGAACGCCGTTCTTGCGGAGGTGCGAATCCAACGCAGATGAGATCTCCATGTTTCGTGCCAAGCGATCAAGCTTCCAGACCAAGAGCACATCGATCTCATCCTCCGTCACGGCCTCAAGAAGCTTCTGGAAGGCCGGACGACGAGCGGTTCGTCCACTGCGTGCTTCGTCGACGTACTCGGCGACGATTTCCCACCCATTGTCGGATGCGTACGCTCTCATGGCGCGAAGCTGAGCGCTGATCGAAAGCTGCTTGTCGGCCTGCTTCTGTGTAGAAACCCTTGCATAGAGAACGGCGCGCATCAAATCACCCACCCGATGCTTGTGACTCTACTAAAGCATCCTGCTCGTTTCTCGTCAAGTCTGTTGCCTCGATGTCGCGGGCGATGATATCGGCGAGAATCGCGAGAGGATCGGACGAATACGCTCTCTGACAACTCCCGGATTCACGGTGAGAGCGAGAATCGTCTGTGGAGCGCATTCGGAGAGGTTTCATTTGGATTGCCGGGCGGGTGCTGGATGATCGGGCGCTGTAGCGGAATCCACTGCAGCAGCTCCATCCGTTTGCGTCTGTGGGACGCAGCTCTGAGGACGTAGACTGCTGCGTCGAGAGAAGGCTGCTGAGAGGCCCCCCCTCTTGCGCGCGGCACCGATGTGAAGGCAGGTGACCGGCAGCTTCCCCGCAACACCGACGATGACCTCTTGCCCTCGGATGGTCTTCGTGAAGTATTCGGACACGTGGAACTCCGGCTGGCGAAGCAAGCCACGGATGAAGGTCGGCTGATAGGATTGAATCGCAATCATGTCTTGCTCACTGGTAAGATTCATGCTCGTTTCCCGCTCGCATGGCTCAAGGCATGGATCGCGGGAGACTGGAGCGCTGCGGAGTCCTTCCTGGCCGAGGGTCACTCTTCCTCCATGCCGATTCGCACGTAGAAGCGTCTCCACACAGCAAGCTCATCGTCGAGCAAGCTGATGTCATCTCCAGCAGCATCCTTGAACCTCCTGGGGTTCTCCGTGATCTCATCCCTCAGCGCGTCGCAGATTCCTGACTGCTCCAGTCTCTTGGAGTCAAGGAATTCTCGAAGCTCTGGCCAGTTGAGCTCGTTTTTCTCAGGCACCTGAGCTCCCTCAACGGTGGCGAGGTAGCGATACGCGAGGTACACGCCGTCTTCACTAGATTTCGGCGGCGGATTGTGTATGAGTTGCCACACTGAGAATGGCAGCCTCTTATTGTCTCCCATTAGCCTGCATAGAGGATCGATACCGACGGTGTCTTCTTCCTGGATCTCCTCGTTGGCTGCGTTCCTCCGATTCGATGGCAGGAGCGTGGCGGGAGCCCCAGCCCCCTCTATAGAGGGGGGCTGGGGGCTCCCCACCGCACCACTGCCCCATGAATCGGAGCTGGTCAGATCCGAGTCATGGAGAAAGCTGGAACCGGCCAGAGAGGCAAGTGAAACGATCTCGTATCGATTGGGGGCGTACGGGCGGCTCTGCGAACGCCGCAGAATCCCACGCCCAATGAGCTCATCGCAAGCGCGATCGAATCGCCGGATGGGCATTCCACAGAGTTGTGCTAGCTCGCCCTTGGTCTGGTTCTCCACGACGCCACTCCGCGCGCTCAACGCGAGTGCCGTGGCGACCCGCGCGGCGGAATCGGTAACTGTGCCATCGGCAACCAACGCCGAGACGAAGTCCTCGGAGCGCTTTGCCGACGCTCCCGCACGCTCCGCGATTAGTACTCGAGCGCCCATGTAAACAGGCTCCTTCCGTCGGTTGGCGTTGGTCTACGTCGGGCGTTTACGCCGCCCGGCGGCGTTCGCGTCAGCCACCACGTGGCAACCAACACTACGAGCGCAAACACCACGAAAACAGCGGCGTGCGGAGCCCCGCTTTCCCCTTCTTCAACGGCGCTAGCGGGCGCAGACGGGGTCTGCGGTGGTTGGCGGCCTGTGTCGGTGGTTCGCGGAGGAATACTGGCGAAATCAAACGGCATCGACTTCCTCCTTGGGGACGGATCGATCCCCAAGCCGGTCTTTGCCGGTTGGGGAGTTCACAAAGCAACGCAGCCCGCACTCGGGGCACGCGAAGTAGGGGTTTCCGGTTTTCGCGAGACGCACATCACACATGCGTCCGCAGAGCGGGCATTCGGTGACGTACGCCGTTTCTCTTTGGTAGTGTTGACTATTCATGGGCTCACGCTAGCCCATGGCTCTGAATGCGGATCCCAAATCGCGGTTGGCTAGGTTGTAGTGCAGTGATTCAGCAGGGTCTAGAAGTCGTGGGTATTTTTCCTACGGGATACTAGTAGTGTCGTATCCGCTCTGCAGCTGGCTTGCTGCGACACGTAGGACACCAGATGGAGACGTGATCATCCTCAGAACAGCGACGGAAGACAGCCAGGCACCCGCGACAGACCACCAACTGTGTGCCTCTAAGTCCGGGCGGGAGAGACAGGTAGTGATCGAGGAAGGGCCCGAAGATGCGGTCGAACAGAGGGTCGCAGGGATCACCGTCAACTGGGACTCGCTCAATCCGCTCTTCGTCTGCCGGAGGGGCGTAGAACTGCAGACGGAAGTTGGCATCAGTGTTCGCCAAGTACCTGTTCAGTTTCCTTAGGGAGGCGAAGATCATCTTCTGCCACTCCCCGCGACCTATGTACTCCTCTCCTGCCGAGCGGAGCAGCTGTCGCCGGTAGGCTTCATCTTGAGTGCGGATAAGGTCTCGGACTGCTTCGGCAAGGTAGCTGTAGAAATAAGCTTGCTCGTCAAGCCACGGACCTTCATCAGAGCGGCCTATGTCGTTTCCGGGGGTCTGATCCATCCGTTTCTCTGCCGCGAAACTGGCTTCCCGTCTCTCCAATCGACGCTTGAGCAAGGCGACAACGCCGAGAAGAAGCCTATAGTGCTTCAGTGCACACTCGGTGCAGCTGTCCGCTGAGGGAACGTCCCCCAACGTACTTCCATCAATACTGCTCGCGAGGTCATTCACCAACTCTGATAGCTGAGATTCGCACGCCGCCGCTTCACTGAGGAGTCTCTGTACGCACTTCTCGGATTGCTCGAACTCCCTTACGTGTCGATCGAATCCTGGTGCAAGTGGCAGATTCCACTTAGTTGCCGGATCAAGGAGAGCGGTAAACTGTAGTCTGAGCAATGCCCTCAGATTCGTTGGCTTTCGACCCGGGGCAAGGAGTTCATTCAACGCTTGGATGTGGATCTCTTGAATCCCCTCTTCGTGAGGCACTTGCTTTGCGAAGCTATCGTAGACTGTCATGGACACCTCTCTATCACTAGTCGAGGAACTGATTATCTAGGCCTGAACTGTGAAATCAAGAGAGTCGTCCTACTTGTGGCAAGACCGATGGATTTACCGTACATTAGGTATCGTGATCTCATACGGAAGGAGCGAGATCAACGGATGGCGAAGTCCAAGAACAACGGTGCAACGCTAGGCTTCGAAGAGACCCTTTGGCAGGCTGCCGACAAGATGCGCGGGCACATGGACCCGTCGGAATACAAGCACGTCGCGCTCGGCCTCATCTTCCTCAAGTACATCTCTGATGCGTTCGTCGAACGCCAGGAGCAGCTCTTTGATGAGGTCTCAAATCCTAACTCTGAATGGTTCGTTGCCGAGCCAGAGCAACGGTACGAGACGATGGAGGAACGTGACGCATACGCAATGAAGAACGTCTTCTGGGTGCCCAAGGAAGCCCGTTGGACGTACCTTCAGGAGAGGGCCAAGCAGCCGGAGATCGGCAAGCTCATCGACGATGCCATGGTCGCGATCGAGCGAGAGAACGAACAGCTCAAGGGGGTCCTGCCGAAGGACTACGCCCGTCCGGCGCTCGACAAGCAGCGGCTGGGCGAGCTGGTCGACCTGATCGGCACGATCGGCCTTGGGGACGAGGAGAACCGCTCCAAGGACATCCTTGGCCGTGTGTACGAGTACTTCCTCAGTCAGTTCGCGAGCAAGGAAGGCAAGAAGGGCGGCGAGTTCTATACGCCGCGCTGCATCGTCAAGCTTCTCGTCGAGATGATCGAGCCGTACGAAGGCCGCGTCTACGACCCCTGCTGCGGATCGAGCGGGATGTTCGTGCAGAGCGAGGAATTCATCCGTGCCCACGGTGGACGGATGGGGGAACTCTCCATCTTCGGACAGGAGTCGAACCCGACCACCTGGAAGCTTGCGAAGATGAACCTTGCCATCCGCGGCATCGAAGCCAATCTTGGCCCGCATAACGCCGACAGCTTCCACAACGATTTGCACAAGACGCTGAAGACCGACTTCCTCCTCGCCAATCCCCCATTCAACGACTCTGATTGGGGCGGCGATCGACTACGCGAGGACATCCGTTGGGCGTACGGTGTCCCTCCGACAGGAAACGCGAACTACGCGTGGGTGCAGCACTTCATTCATCATCTCGCGCCTAACGGCATCGCTGGATTCGTTCTTGCCAACGGATCGATGAGCTCGAACCAGTCTGGAGAAGGCGACATCCGCAAGGCAATCGTCGAAGGCGATCTTGTCGACTGCATGATTGCGCTGCCCGGGCAACTATTCTATGGGACGCAGATCCCTGCGTGCCTCTGGTTCATCACGCGCAACAAGTCGGGCACCCCGACCAAGGGGGGCAAGTCCTTGCGTGACCGACAAGGCGAGACGCTGTTCATCGACGCACGCGCGATGGGTTCGATGGTCGATCGCACGCATCGCGAGCTGACCGATGATGACATAACCAAGATCGCCGGAACGTATCACGCCTGGCGCGGCGAGACTGGGGAGATGTATGAAGAAGTCTCCGGCTACAGCAAAGGTGCAACGCTCGATGACATCCGCGAGCACAGTCACGTCCTGACGCCAGGGCGATACGTGGGTGCCCCGGAAGCCGAGGAAGATGACGAGCCGTTCGAGGAGAAGATGACCCGGCTCACCTCCGAACTCTCCGAGCAGTTCGCCGAGTCGAAGCGCCTCGAAGACGAGATCCGCAGGAATCTGAAGGGGATGGGGTTCGATGTGTGATCTTGCGCGGCTGTCCAGACGATTCAAGGAGGCTGTAACTCAGCTATATCGCGATGACGGACAGCTCGTCGATGGGAAGGTTCACGAGCAAGCCATCACAGCTCAGCTCGCTCGCCACTTGGACAGTGGACTTGAGGGCGAGGGATTCGATGTGGACTGCGAATACAACCGGGATTATCGAGAGGAAGATGATATCAAGCGCGATCAGGATCGTGCCCGCATGAGGCCCGACATCATCGTCCACCGTCGGTGGACATGTGAGAACTTGCTGGCTATTGAGGTGAAGCCATACTGGTCAATTGCAGATCGTACAGAGGATCTTGCCAGGCTCGAGTACCTTACAGGCGACGCATTCAAATACGCGCTGGGTGTGCATCTGGAGATTGGAAGTGACGGTCCGACATTCACCTGGTTTGCAGACGGGTCTCAGATCGGTGATCCCGATGCATAGCGTGGGCAATTGGCCCAGCCGGCGGCTGGGCGACCTTCTAGAAGCAATCATTGACTATCGCGGCAAGACCCCTCCGAAAGCCGCGTCGGGCATAGCTACGCTCACAGCTGCAAACGTCCGAAATGGAAGACTTGATCTCTCCAACCTCTCCTACATCTCTCAAGACACCTATGAGAAGTGGACGACCCGCGGTCTGCCTGAACCTGGTGATGTGCTCATCACTACTGAGGCGCCAATTGGCGAGGTTGCTTCATTTCCTTGCGATGGGAAATACTTGATCACACGCCGATTGATGGCCCTTCGGGGACGCCACGGAGAACTTGACAACCAGTTCCTGAAATACATGCTAATGAGTCGGCCTGTGAGGCAAGCCTTGCTGTCTGCGGAGCGAGGCTCTACTGTTCCGAGAATCCTCAAGACAGATGTGACGAACCTGAAGGTCCCCATCCCAGACGTCACAATACAACGTCGCCTTGCGCACATCCTCGGAACGCTGGACGATAAGATCGAGCTGAACCGGCGGATGAACCGGACGCTGGAGGCGATCGCCCGGGCGATCTTCAAGAGCTGGTTTGTCGACTTCGATCCAGTCATCGACAATGCGATCTTGAATGGCAAACCGATTCCGGATGAGTTCGCTGACCGGGCTGAAGCTCGCCGTGAGATCCTGGCGCAAGACATTGGGGATGAGGGTGTGGCGGGCTACCGCCACTTGTTCCCCGACAGGTTCCAAGACTCCCCTCTCGGCAAGATTCCGAAGGGATGGACAATCAAGGCTCTTGACGAGATTGCCGGTTTCATCAATGGTGCAGCCTGCCAGAAGTACGCTGCGGAGCCTGGCGAGCCGAGCCTGCCGGTAGTCAAGATCCGTGAGCTCGGCCAAGGAGTCACTCTGCAGTCTGACAGGGCAAGGCTTGACATCCCAGAGAAGCATCAGGCCGACGACGGAGATGTGCTCTTCTCATGGTCGGGAACACTGCTCTGCAAGATCTGGACGGGTGGTCCGTGCTTCGTCAACCAGCACATCTTCAAGGTCACATCCGCAAGCTTCCCGAAGTGGTTCTACCTGCTCTGGATCAACCGTCATCTTGAAGCCTTCCGAGGAGTTGCCGCCGGCAAGGCGACGACCATGGGACACATCAAGCGAACCCACTTGAGCGAGGCACTGGTCGTGGTTCCGGAAAGCAGCCTACTCGCCGAGATGAGCAACGTACTGGCGCCAATTGTCGAGGCCGCAACTAGAACAGAGCTGGAAGCCAGAGAACTCGCGGCTTGGCGAGATGCTTTGCTCCCGCAGCTTCTCTCGGGCGCAATTCTGCTTGGAGATGAAGGAGAGCCTGCTTGACCTTTGCACTGGACGATCTCGCTCCGAACTACCGCGCGGCTGTCGATAGGTGGCCGGACGCCCCCACGCTAGACAAGCACTACAGAGCAGTTGCCGAGGCCTACGGCGGGACAGGTCATGCACTGATCGAGACCGTGAAGTCGTTCCTTGAGTGTGTGTGCCTGACGATTCTTGGGGAGTTCGGCAAGTCACTGCCGAGGTCTACGCCCTCCACTACAGACTTGCTGGTTGAGACTCTCAAGGTTCTGGGCATCGCGAATTCGCAGGGAGCAAGCAAGTTCGACAAAGTGCTCTCCACCTACAACCGGTTGGCTGACGCCCTAACGGAGTGTCGGAACGAATCAGGCCCCGTTGCGCACGGGAAGGACGGCTTCCTGACGGCGCTTTGCAGCAATCAACTTCGGACGTATCTGCTGGCGGTGGATTCTCTTCTTGCATTGGTTCTCGCCGCGCTCGAGGGGACTGAGCCGGACATCATGCATACACGCGAACCATATGAGGTCTTCCAAGCCTATCACGAGCAGGTCGACAGTAAGGTCTTCGTGCAGGCAGATGTCAGTGATGAAGCCGAGATTCCGACGTTTGTTCTCACGATTGGCACACTTGATGCGGATGGCAAGCCGAGTTCGTTTGACCTGCGAGTAGAGCCGAGCCGCTTGCTGTACGCCCTAGATCGAGCAGCATTCAGACAGGTTCTGGATGCTCCTGTGGGGACGATGACTCAAGAGGAGCCTGCAGAGGATGAGGAAGCCGAGAAAGAGGCGCCGAGAGAATCAGTTCCTTCCTCGGGAGAGAGCCTCGAGAGCGGACCTAGGCTTCAGATGGTATGTCAATACGCAGGGGGGCTCGAATCGCTCAGTGAGGCATTCAATCAGTTCATCGCGACTCTTGATCTGGATCCGGAGTGTGAAGTGGGCATCGAGCGCTACCGACTCGGAGCGTCCCTTCTGCAGACAGCAGAGGGGTATATGCAGACCGACTGGCATGATCGCGAGACCCTCAAGTCAGCCATGCGTGTGTCGCTGAGGCGTGTTCTTGTGGGATTCGGAGTCTCCGGAGCAGACGCCAGGGGGTACTCTGCGCAAGTTGCATCCTGGCTCCAGATCCAAATTCCGAAGGGGGATTCACGCATGACCGAGATCTATGAGAACCTCTTCGTCGGCCATCAGGGCGACTACGAGTATCAGGTCAAGGGGCGGGATGGCTGGGCCGTCGTCCATGCCTGCAAGGAGCCATACCACAGGCAGCTGTTGGGGTACACAGGACGAGGGGCGCCAAAGGAACATCCCGAGTACTACTTCGCGGAGCGTGGCGATCGGCTCTATCTCAATCTCGTCGATGCGCCCAACCCGGCGTACATCCCGCAAGAGATCATCGACAAAGCCATCGCCTTCATTCACGAGAAGCTCTCGGAAGGAATGAAGGTTCTCGTTCACTGCAACCAGGGCGAATCGCGCAGCCCTGGAATCGGATTCCTGTACCTGTTGAGACACACCGACGCACTGCCGACGACATCGCTCGATGAGGCCCTGACGGCCTTCCGGAAGATCTACCCCACGTTCCACCCGAGCGGCGGGATCTCCGGATTCATCGCAGCGCACTGGAAGGAGTACGCTGGAGCAGAAACATCATCAAGATGATGACGACGCGCAGGAGGATGACGGGGAATACGATGCCGATCATAGCGATGATGAGCAACAACGCAATGATAACCACGACGGATCTCCTCCGCGGCTAATGGAGGAGAAGCAGCATCAGCATGCTGATAACGACGACACGCAAGAGGATGACGGGGAATACGAGGCCGATCATGGTGATGATGAGCAGCAACACAGTGACAGCTAGGACGTGGTCCCCCCGGAGGTATCGAAGATGAAGCCCGACTCGCAAACGTCGAAGTTCAGTCCGCGGGAGCTAATGGAGCGTGCTGTAGAGGTGATGCGGGATACAGTCTGCGAGCCACGAGATGATGGGAAGGCATCTCCAAGAGTCGGTGCTGTTCTCTTCAAGCCAGACGGGACAGTCGAAACAGCTTGCCGTGGTGAGCTCCGACAGGGCGATCACGCGGAGTACACCCTCCTTGAGCGGAAGAATCGGAATGTTAGACTGGATGGCGCTTTGCTCTTCTGTACGCTTGAGCCGTGCGCTCCAGGTGCTCGTGCTCACCCCAAGCTTTCGTGTGCTGAGAGAATCGTGCTGGCAAGAATCAAGGAGGTTTGGGTAGGTATCGAAGATCCGGATCCGACCGTGGACCGCAAGGGGATCAAGTACCTCCAGGATAACGATGTGCAGGTTCACATGTTCGATCGGGACCTCCAGGATGTCATCCGTGATGAGAACAAGGAGTTCATTGCCCAGGCTCTCGAACGCGCAGCCGAAGCAGAGAAAGAAGTGGAGGAGGTCGTTCTCTCTGAGCTTGAGGAGCCTGTTGGTGGATCTGTCTTGGCGGATCTGTCCAGTGAAGCGCTGCTGGAGTACAGCAAACGTGCTGGGCTCCATGAAACCATTGAATCTAGCGCATTCCGACGCCGCCTTGCACGACAGGGTCTTCTGCAAGAGCGAGAAGGCACGATGACTCCTTCTGGTTTCGGCCTTCTTCTCTTTGGCAAGGAGCCTCGGGTGACGATGCACCAAGCCGGCTTGCTTGGCACGATTCACTATCCAGATGGATCGGAAGAGCCGCGGGATTTCGATCAACCTCTAGTATTGATCCCGGATCTCGTGGAGGAATGGCTCCGGAACAAGCTGCCAAGTGTGACCAGTAGGGAACATATGCAGCGCAGGCAGATCGAGACGCTACCCTTTACCATGATTCGCGAAGCAGTGGTCAATGCGCTCGTACATCGCGACTACAGCATTGAAGGAGGCAAGTGCCAGCTGATTGTCGATGACGCAACTGTCACCATCAGAAGCCCCGGCGCGCCACTCCCGCCAATCACGGTGGAGCAACTTCAAGCCTTCAACGCTCCAATGCTTAGTAGGAATCCTGGCCTGCACTATGTTTTCGCCAGGATGGACATGGCAGAAGAGCGGGGATTGGGGATTAAGTCGCTCAAGGCCCAGGCTGAACATGCCGGACTGCCGCTCCCGAAGTACGCGTTCAACAATCCGTATCTCGTGTTGACGCTTTACCGAAACAGGGCGGCCTCAGTCAGAACGTTGACTCAGGAAGTGCTTGCCTCGTTGACTGACTCCGAGAAGGCTGGGTGGGAGTGGCTATCTACGAGGAGAGAGGCGTCTGCGCGTGAGTATGCCGCGGCGCTTAAGGTAACGGATCGCACTGCACGGCGGCACCTCAGCCACTTCGTTGAAGTGGGGCTGATTCGGAAGTCAGGAGCAGGCACTCAAACGGAATATGAGGTGGTCTAGGGATGTCCGTGTCCAATTCTCTCGTCCGGACATGGAAGCGGACATCATGTCCGGATAGGGCAGGGTTAAGGCACGCCAACTGCCTATCCGGACATCCAGCCGGACACTGTGTCCGGATACCATCAGACAAGCGCCCTATTGACAGAGAAACGGACACAGACAAGCGTCAGCACGAAGGGATCTGCTGAATGGCCCGCATAGTCGAGTCCCACGTCGAAGAACTCGCTCTCGGCTGGTTCGAGGAGCTTGGCTGGGCCACCCTCCATGGCCCCAACATCGCTCCAGATGAACCATCCGCTGAACGTGACAGCTACTCTGATGTGATCCTGCGAGGTCGTCTCGAAGTGGCGATCGATTCGCTGAACCCAACTCTCCCCGCGCAGGCCAAGGGAGAGGCGTTGCGGGAGGTTCTCCTGACGGATTCACCATCTCTCATCCAGCGGAATCGCGCGTTCCACAAGATGCTGACGGACGGTGTCACGGTCGAGGTTGCTGAGGATGGCGCAGTTCGCGGCGAACAGGTGAAGCTGATTGACTTCGACAATCCGGATGCCAACGACTGGCTCGTCGTCAACCAATACACGGTCGTTGAAGGCCAGCACAATCGACGTCCGGATATCGTAGTTTTCGTCAACGGGCTGCCGCTTGCTGTGATCGAGCTGAAGAATCCAGCGGACGAGAACGCGACGATCGAGACGGCGCGCAAGCAGTTCGAGACGTACAAGGCCGAGATCCCGTCGCTGTTCAACACGAACGAGTTACTGATTGCCTCGGACGGCGACCAAGCTCGGATGGGTTCGATCACTTCAGGCCGGGAGTGGTACCTGCCGTGGAAGACGGTCGATGGGTCGTCCATAGCGAATCCGGATGATCTGGAGCTGGAGACGCTGATCAAGGGTGTCTTCGACAAACAGCGTTTCCTCGATCTGATCCGGCACTTCATCGTGTTCGAGGACGCTGATGACGAGATCGTGAAGAAGGTGGCTGCCTACCACCAATTCCATGCAACATGCACGGCCGTCGATCAAGTGGTTGCCGCTTCGCAGCCCGATGGCGGCAAGCGAGGTGGCGTCGTCTGGCACACTCAAGGGTCTGGGAAGAGCTTGACGATGGCGTTCTGTGCCGGAAAGCTGGTGCTTCATCCGGAGATGCGGAATCCAACGATCGTCGTGATCACCGATCGAAACGATCTCGATGATCAACTCTTCGGGACGTTTGCGCGCTGTCACGAGATCGTCCGGCAGAAGCCGGTACAAGCAGAGGATCGAGCGCACTTGAGGAAGCTGCTGAGCGTGGCGTCGGGTGGCGTGGTCTTCTCCACCATTCAGAAGTTCTTCCCTGAGCAAAAGGGCGATACCCATCCGTGCCTCACCGAGCGCGACAACGTTGTCGTCATTGCCGACGAAGCGCATCGAAGCCAGTACGACTTCATCGACGGCTTTGCCCGTCATATCCGCGATGCCCTTCCAAATGCGACCTTCATCGGCTTCACGGGTACGCCGATCGAGCTTTCCGATCGCAACACGTACGCCGTGTTCGGCGACACGATCAGCGTGTATGACATCCAGCAGGCGGTTGCAGACAAGGCAACCGTACCGATCTACTACGAGAGCCGGATCGCCAACCTCGATCTGCCAGAGTCTCTCCTTCCCAAGATCGATGAGGAGATCGAAGAAGTCACCGAGAACGAAGAGATCGAGCGTGTCGAGAAGCTGAAGTCCAAGTGGGCAGCCCTGGAGGAAATCGTCGGGACCGAGAAGCGGTTGAGCCTCGTGGTCGATGATCTGCTTCAGCACTTCGATGACCGCCAATCCGCCATCGAGGGCAAGGCGATGATCGTCGGGATGAGCCGCCGCATCTGCGTGGCGCTCTACGATCAGCTCATCAAACGACATCCTGAGTGGGCGAGCGAAGATGACGAGAAGGGTGCGCTCAAGGTGATCATGTCCGGCTCGGCGTCCGATCCGGTCGGATGGCAACAGCACATCCGCAACAAGCAGCGCCGCGATCGCCTGGCCAAGAGATTCAAGGATCCGGATGATCCTCTGAGGATCGTCATCGTTCGCGATATGTGGTTGACGGGGTTTGATGTTCCGTGCTTGCACACGATGTACGTCGACAAGCCGATGAAGGGCCACACCTTGATGCAGGCGATCGCTCGCGTGAACCGGGTGTTCCGCGACAAGCCGGGCGGATTGATCGTCGACTACATCGGCCTTGCCGATTCGTTGCGCAAGGCGCTCGCCAACTACACCGAAGGTGGTGGCCGCGGCGAGATCCAGTACGACCAAGGACAGGCCGTTGCCATGATGCTGGAGAAGTTGGAGATTTGCCGCGACATCTTGGCAACCTTCGACTATCAGCCGTACTTCGAGCTTGATCCGAAGGAGAAGATGAAGCTCGCCAAGCGCGCGATGAACCACATCCTGTCGCTCGACAACGCCCGGGATGATTTCATCCTTGCTGTCGTGGGGCTGTCGCAAGCATTCGCCTTGGCCGTCCCCCGCAGGGAAGCACTTGCCGTCCGCGATGAGGTGGCATTCTTCCAGTATGTGAAGGCGTCGATCGTCAAGAACACCCTGTCGACGCAGCGGCCCGAAGAAGAACTGAGCGCGGCCGTTCGTCAGATTGTCTCCAAGGCGATCGCTCCCGATAGGGTCATCGACATCCTTGATGCTGTGGGAATCGACAAGCCCGACATCTCCATCCTATCCGACACCTTCCTTGCCGAGGTTCGCGGGATGAAGCAGCGGAATCTTGCCGTGGAGGTTCTTCGTAAGCTCCTCAATGACGAGATCAAGCTACGGCGTAAGACCAACCTGATCCAATCGCGCCACTTCTCGGAGATGCTCCAGGAGACCATCCATCGCTACAAGAACCGGGCGATCGAGACGATGCAAGTGATCGAAGAACTCATCGCTCTTGCGAAGGAAATGCGCGAAGCAAACGCTCGCGGAGAGAAGCTTGGCCTCACGCAGGACGAGCTTGCGTTCTACGACGCGCTGGAAACCAACGACAGTGCCGTCGCAATCCTCGGCGACGAGATCCTCTGCAAGATCGCGCGAGATCTAGCGGATACGGTTCGGAAGAACGCGACCATCGACTGGACCATGAAGGAAAGCGTTCGTGCGAAGATGCGCTTCATGGTTCGCAGAGTCCTCCGAGCAAACGACTACCCACCCGACAAGCAGAAGAAAGCCGTCCAAACCGTGATCCAGCAAGCGGAGCTTCTCGGAGAGGATTGGGCGAGTTAGAGGGTTCTGTTGCGGAATGGCAGAAGGGGGAGCGGAAACTCACATCTGGACACATGGTGCGGCGAGGGCTGGCAAACGCAATTGAGTTGCAGGCGCTGCTACATGGATGCACCTTGACTAGTCCGGGATCGAGCACGAAAGGGAGGTGGCAAGGTGTGGGAGACAATCGGCTTAGGGATTGGCATCGACGCGCTGAAGGCAGCTGCGCGCCCCGCGATCAGACGAGCACGCAAGGTCCTGCAAGGTCCTAGAAGAAGCAAGCATTGGCGCAGCCGTCTGAACAAGGAGTTCGCGCGAAGCGTCCTGGTGTACCGGGAGGCTACGGAAGAGCCCCACATTGTCGTGGACGGTGACTATCAGCTGACTGATTCTCAACGTACGAAAGCGAAGGAGCATAAGCGGGAGCTGGAAGAACGGAATAGGCCGAACGACTCACATGCCATTGTGCAGGGAGAGCCAAGCTGGCGGTGCGATCCCGTGGTTTTCCATGTTGGAGGTCTCGACTTCGCATCGGTTCAGGCCTTACGAGATGATGGCGTGAAACCAGAGATCCTGAGTGTAAGTGCGGTTATCCTGTGTTCTGAAACTCGTCGAATGATTGTGCACAAGCGTTCTATGGAATCAGCTACATTCAAAGGCTGTTTGCACACCTTCGGCGGGGCCTATATGCCGCCCGGCTACCATGTGAAGGATGATGGGACGAGCCTTGTCACTACCGTCCTGCGAGAGGTTCTCGAAGAGTCCAGGATATCGCTACATATCGACAGCTCTTGTCCAATGATACTAGCCAAGGAGCTGGCGACGGGGTTTGTGCAGCTTGTCTTTCTCGGGATTGACATTTCTGGAGGCGACGCTAGACGGATCGAGCACACATGGGAAGGAAATGTCGAGCAGATCGCGTTTTCAGAGCTAATAGGTTCGCTTCGTACTGACAACTGGGTGCCTAGTGGGAAGGTGCATGTACTAGCCTGGCTTGCGCTGGGCGCACCGGGGCTCATGGGAAGAGCAAGATTCGGGGAGTACTCACCGCGGAAAGCCTTCGATTCGCTAGTCCCTCGGTGAGTTGAAAACGGCCTGCAAGTTAGGGTTGGAAGAGATTGCCGATCCATCTGATTCCGCGTCACAAGCAAAACGGATTAGCGCCTCTGCTGCGCCGTGTGATTGGCAATCAGACTGCGAATTCGACGAAAGGGAGATACACACCGGCTCACAAGCCCACGGAATCGGCCCGCTCGAGGGGCAACGTGACTGAATCGGTTCCAATTTGGTCGCATAGGCTCCATCTCTCCCGTTTCTCTGTTCCTGACAGGCTTCCATTGCTTGGGAAGCGGCACCATGAATTCGGTCGATTGGCGGGGCCTCGTTTTCAAACAGCAGTTTCGAGTCCCCCAGGATCACCTGATCCAGATCCTAGCTCTGCTTCTAGACTGGTTTCAGTGGGTCAGGTCACCAGTGTTCAATACAACATGGTCTGACTCGGGAGCCCCACGCCACGCGGAAGAGGGGGGCGTCTTCCGTCAGACAGGGTAACAGGAAGGTCACTTCGTGAATCCCAAGCAGCTGTTCTTTCGCATGGTTTCAGCGGATGATTGGAAGCTCTCATGCTATCCACCCTCTGCCATGCTCCCTTTGTCGCAACGACTACCCCTCGATCCTGTATGCACTACCAGACGCCCTAGATTCTGATTCGTTATTGGAAGGCAGTTCACAGGAGTTACCTTTATTGATATGCTTCTCATATGCTGTTAGTGAGAGCAGACCTAACTGATGAATGTGCACTGCTGATAGGGAGGGCCTATGTCGAAGGGCAAGGAGAAACGATCGATCTACTCAGCGATTGAGCTAGGCTTATCTGACGTTGCCGCGCCACAGATAAGCCTCATGGGAGTTACGTTTGAGTTCAACCCGGTAACCGGAGCGCCAACCGTAGCGCTTGACGCTCCGCGCTTGTTTTGGGGTGGCGGACGAGGCCTTGAGTACCTCTGGACTCGGATGACACAGTGGGAGCACACGAAGTTGATCGACTATAGGCTGGATTCCGCCAGAGACGCATACAAGAAGGCACGGTCATGGCTGCAACTTGGAGATCCGCCCACGGTCGTTGCCCCCTACCAGATTCTCTTTGATTATCGAGCCAATCCATCACGGGGATGGGGCACCGTGGAATGCACAGGTGACTACGAGTTCCCTGAGGTTCTACGGAATCATCGAGAGGCAATGATTCACCAACTGAGAAAGAAGGGACGGCTCTACGGAGACAGCAGATGCCCCAGGGTATCCAAGTTCGATGTCAAGGAAGATGGCAAGATTGTGTATAGAGTCGAGAATGCCTTCTACTATGACCAAGTTGGCACGAACCTTTCTCTCGACTATAAGGGAGCGTTCCCAGTTCCCGGCTCGATGGAAATCGCGACTACCGTGAGGGGCTGGGATGTATTGAACGCGGGAGTGGCGCGTGGCGAGTTGCCAGCTCTTGAGCAAAGCCGGCTTGCAAATACTCTTGGAGTAGCCGTGGCGGTCACCGCCGTGAACAAGAGAGGAAATATCTCACTGCTCAGGCGATTGCGACGAAAGAAGCTTGCGGTGTACGGAAACATGTGGGGCGTTCCGCTCTCCTTCGCGGTCAAGCTGGAGGGCGAGAAGCTGGAAACGGGGAGTTCAACCCCGCTGGCTAGCCTTCTCTCTCTGAACACGGAAATCCTGAGAGAAATGGGCATGCATCGCGATGACTTCGCAGACCCAACTCCCCTTGCGTTCTGCCGGGATCTTGGAAGAGGTGGCAAACCACAGCTCTTCTTCGAGATGCGTGCCAAAGTGCCATTTGAGGAGATCGTGAAGCGCATGACCGACAACAGCGAGCGGCTCAAGCAATTCAAGAGCTGGAATTGGCTCAGATTGAGGCTAGGTGCCTCCCTGGAGGCGAGTCGCTACAGGGCATCTCCCGAACTTGCCGCTGCGATCGCTCTTCTAATGCCCGAATAGGCTAGGCTCTTTCGACTTCCGCGGATTCTTCAGCTTGGGCAGGGCGTGAACTAGTTCACGCATCACTTGAAGACAGGTCCTGCAAGTTCGATTTCTCGTGCTTGTGCCGGCAGAATGAACAGCCTCCTACAGCCACAGGCGCGGAGTCCTGATCAGATTTCGCATTCCTGGATCGCCAGCTTCCGATGACGAGACGTCGATCACCACTTAACCCCTAACGAGTCCATTTTGCATTCAATCCTAGAGCCTTCAGGGATCACTCCATGGAATAGCGGTCGTGATGGTGTCAGTTCTCTCTTCGGTCACATAGGCTCCACCAAAGAGACGCGAACCGCCGGCAACTGGCTGGCGGTTTTGTCTTTCTGCCATGGGATCAAGAAGAGTGGCAGCTCTTGACTACGGGGACAATACGTGTACACTTG
>Ga0272441_10007193_pt1 | contig 18197 bp, 16 predicted proteins | sample SSMProp6N_FD_193582 | JGI IMG/M metagenome (GOLD analysis project Ga0272441, IMG submission 193582) | Marine sediment archaeal communities from Little Sippewissett salt marsh, Falmouth, MA, United States - SSM-Prop-6N | ecosystem: Environmental > Aquatic > Marine > Wetlands > Sediment ... | reverse complement strand
GCCGTTTCCCTGAACGAGGGAATTTCACAGCAGGAATTGAGCGTTCTGCTGGATGTTGATAAGGCAACATGTGCCAGGGCAGTGATGAAGCTGGAGCGTCATGGTTACATTCGAAGAGAACAGGACAGCGGTGATCTTCGTCTCCATCATCTATACCTGACTGAGAAGGGAAATCTTATCATGCCCAGAATAAAAGAAACGATGCAAAGTGTCACCGAAATATGCGGCTCGGAGCTCACTCCTCGGGAGAGGGAAGAACTGGTACGGCTTCTGGACAAGGTGGTGAACTCAACCGGCGCCTGGGTTCGGCGAATGAAGGAGGAGAGATGAGGTCAAAATCAGGCAGCGACGGGGCAAGGGCCAGACTAACCGAGGGAGCTATCGGCCCGATGCTCGTCCGACTGACGATACCGATGATATTCGGGATCGTGAGCATGGCCCTCTACAACATCGTCGACACCTTCTTCGTCGGACGTCTGGGCAAAGAGCAGCTGGCCGCCCTGGCCTTTACGTTCCCGGTGGTTATGGTCGTGCAGAGTATCTCCCACGGGATAGGCATGGGGACCTCCGCAGTGGTGTCCCGGGCCCTGGGAGCACGGAACAAGGAGGCGGTCCGGCGTTATGCTACCGACAGTCTGGTGCTCGGGCTCCTGATCGTCGGTATCTGCGCGGTCGCCGGACTGCTCACCATCGAACCCCTTTTCCGTCTTCTGGGGGCCGGAGATGAGATCCTTCCCTATATCGATGAATACATGAGCATCTGGTACTTCGGGGTGATCTTCGTTGTCGTCCCCATGATCGGGAACAACTCGATCCGGGCAACAGGAGATACGAAAACCCCCGGGACCATCATGGTCATCGGGGCTCTGGTCAACGCGGTCTTCGATCCCCTGCTGATATTCGGTCTGGGACCCTTTCCCGCGCTCGGGATCACCGGGGCGGCGGTAGCTACACTCATCGGGCGTTCGACCACCTTTACAGTGGCCCTCTACGTGCTCGCGGTCCGTGAGCGGCTCATTGCCTTTGAACTCCCCAGCCTGAAACAGGTTCTGCACTCCTGGAAGGAGATCCTCCACATCGGAGTACCCAATGCCGCCACCAAGATGATCGTGCCCCTTGGAGCGGGCGTAGTGACCAGAATCATTTCGAGTTACGGGCCTCTCGCCGTGGCCGGTTACGGGGTGGCCACCAGGATAGAATTCTTCGCTCTTGCCCCGATCAACGCACTATCCAGTATCGTCGGCCCCTTCATCGGGCAGAATATCGGCGCGGGCCTGTCCGGCCGGGTCAAAGAGGGTTTCCGCAGGAGCGAACTCTTTTCAGGTATCATCGGCGGTATTCTGTTTCTCGTATTTCTCATTGCGGCCCCGGGGATCGCGCGCATTTTCAATGAAGATGCACAAGTCTACGGCGTGACCACCCGTTATCTTCGGCTGGTCTCCTGCATGTACGGTCTGCAGGGATTCTACTTCATCGTAGTGGCCGGCCTGAACGTCCTCAAGAAGCCCCTCAAGGCGGCCTCGCTCAGCCTGATGCAGATGTTTGCCCTCATCATACCCCTCGGACTGCTGGGCTCGTATTTTTTCGGGATTACCGGAATCTTCATCGGAATCGCCTTGAGCTATGCGGTGACGGGTTTGACCGCCCGGGGTGTTTTACTAAGTGAGCTGAAGCATTACGATGATTGAAGGGGGAAAAATGAAATACACCATTTATTACTTCACGGGGACGGGTAATACCGAGCGGGCCGCCGGTCTGCTGCGTGCGCAGCTCGAAGAGGCCGGGCATACCGTAGGCCTCCAGCGGATTGGACCGGACACCATCCCGCCGTCGACGGCGGCGGAGGAGGACGAATGCATGGTCATCGCCTTCCCCGTCTACTCCTGGGCGCCCCCGAAGATCGTGAAGCAGTTCATTCGGCGGATTCCCCGCGGCCGAAACAGAGGAAGCACGGCTGCAGTGCTGGCCGTCGACGGCGGAGGCGGGTACCAGGCCGCCGCACAGGCTTGCAGGATGCTGAGCCGCCGGGGATACAGGGTCTTCCTGAGCGCCCGGGCCGGTTATGCCGACAACTGGCGGCAGATGATGAATCCCCCGGATGAAGAAAACGCGGCTGCACTGAATACCGAAGGGGACCGGGCAGTTCAAGCCTTCGCCCGCTCGCTCCTCGGAGGGGAGCCGTCACACTACCGGATAAGCCGGATAAATACCGTCTGGTCGTGGTCTATCGGTTTGCTCTTCGCAGCGGTGGGCCGAAGGGTCCTGGCGGCTTTCTTTATCGCCGATGAGAGCTGCACCTCCTGCGGCCTCTGCCAACGGACCTGCCCGGTGCAGGCAATCAGGATGGTTCCTGCAGGTTCCGACGCCGTTATAGAAACCGCCGGTATGGGTACCGACGGCGCGGATACCGCCGCCGACGGGAAGACCCGCAAGAGGAATGCCGCCGAAAAAAAACCCGCCGAAAAAAACGCCGCCGCCGGCTCCCCCCGATTGCTGCCCGAGTGGGGAGGGAGCTGCGAGTCCTGCAACCGCTGCATCAACATCTGCCCCGTGCAGGCTGTCAACACCTCCATTTTCCGGATGGTGGCGGGAGTTGTGATGATTGCGTTTTTTATCCTTCTTCTCCTGCGGACCTTCAATGCAGCAGTGCTCCCCATGATTCCCCCCGGCCTGCCCGGTCTATCACTATTCGTCTTCCTGACGAAAGCCGTCCTCATCCTTGCTGCTCACCATAGTGCTGCAGTACTGATGAATCCCTTCTGCCGGGCTGTCGGCAAGATACCGGGAATGAGGAAAATAATGGTGAAGTCTTTCAATAAAAACTTCCGGCAGTACCTGGCGCCGGGATTCAGACCCCGGTGAACAATCGCCGCTCTGAGCACGCTGAATAAAATTGTGTGAAGCCTGTCTACCCGGAACTTCCTCCGGCTGTCAAAATCCATTATGCTATAGAGTATGAAATACGCGGTACTGAAATTGAGCGGAGTTTATCGGGAGACCGGTCCGGCAGTCCCCTCGATTCTCTCAACGAGGACGGATCGGCAGTTCAGGTTCGACCATTTTCTCATCCGGGTCGAGCACATCCTCGCGTCAGGGAAAATCAGCACGGTTATAATAGACTGCGCGCATGATTTTCACACGATGCTGGCCGGCGGTACGGAATCGGTCCGGGAACAGCTGGAGCGGCTTACCGGTTCAGGCCGAACGACCATCTTCTATGCCGCGGAATACGGCCCTGTGCAGATCTACCTCGCTTCAGCCTGCTCGCGCCGGATGATGCATCCCCTCGGTACCCTTTCCTTTCTTGGGCTGAGCCGGAGTTTTCTCTTTTTCAAACCCGCCGCCGACAAGCTGGGGGTCGAGAGCACCGTAGTGCGCCGGGGGAGGTACAAGAGCGCCGGAGACCGTTTCAGGACAGACCGGATGGACCCTTTCAACCGTGAACAGTACGAACGGTACCTGCACGGGGCGGTTCGGGAGATGGGGAAAAAAATCACCGCTGGTACGGGAAAAACAGAGGGTGACCTGAATGAATTGATCGGCGGCAGAATACTCTCCGCCGAATCAGCCGTAGAAGAGGGCTGGGTGCACGAGGTCCGGACCTCCAGCCAGCTGCGGCGGGAGTGGAAACAGCAGAAGCACAGGAACCGCTCCTTAAAGAAGGCCCGCCGTTCGTTCGGCAGGGGCCGGAAAAAAATCGCCGTCCTGGTATTCGAAGGTGCCATCATCGACGGGAAGTCGAAGCGCCATCCCCTGCTCGGCCAGGCCGTCGGGGCGGAATCCTTCCTTCCCCATGTCCACAAACTCACCGACGACTCATCGGTCAAAGGAGTAGTGCTCAGAATCAACTCGGGGGGCGGATCGGCCGCCGCCTCGGAGGACATCCTGAATGCCCTGTCGGAACTCGGAAAGAAGAAACCGCTGGTGGTGTCCATGTCAGAAGTAGCCGCATCCGGCGGGTACTGGATCAGCTGCGGAGCCGAACGGATCTTCGCCCAGGCGAATACCCTGACCGGATCCATCGGAGTGATAAGCCTCCACCTCGCCCTGCAGAATCTACTGAAGCGGTACGGGATAAACGCCGAGAGTCTCAGGACCGGCCCCCACGCCGACCTCGGTTCGGCCCTCCGTTCGATCACCGAGGAGGAAAAAAAGATGCTGGACGGCACCGTGGAGCACATCTACCGGACTTTCATCCGCAAGGTTGCCGATGCGCGCAGCAGGGATCCCCGGCAGGTGGAAAAAGCAGCCGCGGGCAGGGTGTGGTCGGGAAGCGACGCTTTGCAGGAGAGCCTGGTCGATGAAGTCGGCGGACTGGTGCAGGCTATCGACCATCTGAAAAACCGTCTTGGACTCCCGAAGGCGAAAATCGTCTTCTATCCGAAGATCAAGCGTTCCCTCGTAGAGCGGCTCCTCGAACGGGAGTCCGGAGATGACCTTGCCGTCGCCGCAGAAGAGATGACCGGAGAGCATTATAGCCTGCAGCTGATGAAGGTACTGTTCCGGGATACTACGGGTCTCACTGCGCCCCTCGTGCTGCTGCCGGAAGGGACCCTTTGGACAGGCGGTATCACCTGGTAGATCCCCGGCGGCGCGCGCACCGCACTGACAGACAGCGGCAGGCAGCCTGATTGGATAAGAAAGCAGTTAAATTTCGAGCTTCCCCCCGCAGCGCGTTGATTAAAACCTGATGGTCAATTATTGTTCTGTTGTGGTTTTTTTGAAAAAAAATCGGCTTATCACCTGTTTTCTCCTCCTGGTATTCCTGCTCCCGTTGCAGCTGAATGCCCAGGCGTGGGCGGTTGAGATCGATCTGACGGAAGAAGCGGTAGTCTCGATGGTTACCATCTACCCGGGAGAGGCACTCTATTCAATGTACGGGCACACTGCCATCCGCGTCCTCGACCGGCCAAACGATCTCGATCTCCTGTACAACTACGGACAGGCCTCGATACCCTTTGACTCGGGTTTCGTTCCGCGCTTCGTATCCGGGGACCTGCCCTTCATTCTCGGCGTAGCCGATTCGATTCGGGCCTTTCATTTTTACCAGGAGTATGAGGACCGGACCATCTACGAACAGGTCCTCAATCTCACGGCTGAGATGAAGCAGGAAGTTTTCACCTACCTGGCGGAAAATGCCATGGAAGAGAACCGGACCTATATCTACGATTTTTTCTTCGACAACTGCACGACCCGTGTCAGGGACCTCTTCGAGGATGTCTTCGGTGAGCAGCTGCGATACCCGGAGGAGTCCCTTGGTCTCGGCATCAGCTACCGCAATGACATTGCCCCCTACCTGCGGGGAATCCCATTCGTCAAGCTCGGAATCGATCTCATGCTCGGCCGGCACGCCGACGGTGAGGTTACGAGGGAGACGGCGCTCTACCTTCCCCTGCAGCTGACCGGGGCCGTCGAAGAGGCGCAGCTTTCAGGCCGTAACGGTTTCGTGTCGGAGTCACGATTCATCTACGAACAGCAGAGGCCGGATCCGCAGCCGCCTGCATTCAGCCCTGTGGTACTCATGTGGCTGCTGTTGGTGACAGCCCTCGTCCTGACCCTGTTCGAAGGGAAGGCGCCGTGGACCGCCCGGCTCTTCGACGGTGTTCTCTACCTTCTGGCGGGACTGGTGGGCTGTGCAGCGGTGCTTCTGTGGGCTTTTTCCGGATACGAGATGACAACCGATAACATCACGCTTCTCTGGGCCTGGCCGACCCACATCGCTGCGGCGGTCTTTTTCCTGCTGAAGATGCCGAAGGGGAGGGGCGGACGCCGCATCCGGATGTTCTATCTCGGACTGAGTTCCGCAGCGGCGGCCGCGGTTCTGCTGAGCTCTCCCCTGACATCGCAGCATTTGCCAGCGGCAGCCATTCCGTTTATAATCTGTATTATCCTGAGAGGTGCGGCGGCAACGGTCCGGGAGAAGGGGAAGATACATGCACGACAGAATAGATAAAAAGATCGAATCACTGGGAAACCTGGCAGTGGAACTGCAGAGGGGTCTCACCGAGCGGCCGGCGGTTCCTCCCAACATGGGCGGCACCGGTGAAGCCGAACGGGCGGCTTTTCTTAAGGAGTGGTTCCAGCAGCAGGGTATCACCGGCATCGAGGAGTTCGATGCCCCGGACGAACGGGTAGAGGGGGGCGTGCGGCCCAATCTCATCGTGACCCTCCCGGGCAGGAGCCATGCAAAAAGCGTGTGGATCATTTCCCATCTGGACATTGTACCTCCCGGAGAACGTTCAGCCTGGACCGATGATCCTCACCGGCTGCGGCAGGACGGCGACCTGCTGTACGGCCGCGGAGTCGAAGACAACCAGCAGGGAATCGTTTCCTCCACCCTGGCCCTCTTAACTCTGCATCAGCTGGAAATACAGCCGGAATATGACCTGAAACTGATGCTGGCTGCCGACGAGGAATCCGGATCGGAGATGGGGGCCAAATATCTCATCGACAAACACCCCGATCTGTTCGGTCCGAAGGATGAGTTCATCATTCCCGATCATGGTGCGCCGGACGGAATGGAAATTCAGATCGCCGAGAAGAGTATCTATTCCCTCAAATTCACTACCATCGGGAAGCAGTGCCATGCCGCCAGTCCGCAGAACGGCATCAACGCCTTCGTAGCTGCCTCGGAGCTGGTGGTTGAGCTGAACGGCCTGTGCGACAGATTCGCCAGCGTCAGCGATGAACGTTTTCAGCCTCCCTATTCGACCTTCGTTCCCACCAAGAAGGAACCGAATGTCAACGCCACCAATGTTCTCCCGGGGGAGGACCGTTTTTTCATGAACTGCCGTATTCTGCCGCAGCTGGATTTCGAGGATGTCGCGGAAGCGATCGACGAAATCAAGGGAAAGGTCGAGCGGAAGCACACGGTGCAGATCAGCTGGGAGATCGACGCATACAAACCATCGTCCCATACGGCCGAGACCGCCCCGGTGGTCATCAAACTGCAGAAGGCTGTTCAGCAGGTCCGGGGAGGAAGTACGAACCTGGTCGGCATCGGCGGCGGAACCATTGCCGGCGATTTCCGTCAGACCGGGCGGGATGCAGTGGTGTGGTCGACGCTCCTCAACACTGCCCACATGCCGGATGAACACTGCTCACTCAGGAATATTCTCGCAGATGCGAAGGTCTTCTGCGCCTTCGCCCTCAGCGAGTAGAGACCGATATCCTGCGAGGAGGGGCTCCCATGTCCCTGTCTGACTATCTCACTCCGACCCGTACCCTCATACTTCCGACCGGCGACCGGGATGAAGCCATCGATCTGCTGGTGAACGCGATCTGCCGGGATGAACCGCAGCTGACCAGGGAAGCGGTCTTCAACCGTATCATCGAGCGTGAACAGCAGCTCACTTCACGTCTCGACCCGGGAATAGCTCTTCCCCACGCGGTGTTCGACGAATACCAAAACACCATGCTCGCTCTGGGCCTGAGCAGGGAGGGAATCACCTGGGACCCGACTACCGAAGATCGGGTCCACCTGGTCCTTCTGCTGGTGGGAGGACGGAAGGACCATCTCCAGGTCCTCAGTGACATCGCCCTGAAGCTGAAACAGCAGGGAATGGTGGAGCGGCTCATGGGTTCCGGCAGCCCGGACGAGCTGTACTCGATCATCACCGCCGAAGCGCTCAAGTTCGACGTTCACGTCACGGAGAAGAACCGGCAGATATCGCGGATAGCTCTCGAACAGGCTCAGTTTATCACCCGTCATATGGGCGATGCGAGGCTGATCATTTACGCCGACGCCGTCGGCAGCCTGGAAAACATCAGAAGAGTGTGTGACGATCCCCGGGCGCTGATCGTAACGGGGGGACAGCTCCAACCGGGCGAGAAGAGCGACGAGGGGGGCAACATCATTCACATTCCCTTTCGAAGCTCCAACCGCTCGGCGATTATCCAGTTCACCCTCCTCTTCCTGTTGAGCCAGGGTCTGATCGGGAGGGACGAAGTGATCGTGAATCTCTCGGGACTTCCGGGATCCGGATACTTCGATACTATCAGGCTCTCCTTCATCGAGCACGAACTGCGCATACCCGAGATCATGAGGAAGAGCGATCCCACCGGCTACAATCAGCACATTTTCACGAGGGTGCTGCAGATCGCCAATGAACTGGCCGTGGAGGGGCGCGAAGGGAAGGCGGTGGGAACCCTCTTCGTGTACGGACACTACGACGAGGTAAAAAAATACAGCCGTCAGATGATCATAAATCCGTTCGGAGGAGTTCCTGAAGAGGACCGGAATATTCTCGACCCGAGCCTCGAGGAGACGCTGAAGGAGTACGCCAAGATCGACGGCGCGTTTATCATCAGCGAGAACGGGACCATCATGTCGGCGGGGACCTATATCTCCGGTGTTCCCGAATCGGAGGAACTTCACTCAGGTCTCGGCGCCCGGCATGCCGCGGCGCTGGGCATCACCGCGGTCACCAGCGCTTTTTCCATAGCTCTCTCGGAATCGACCCGCAAGATATCCCTCTTCCAGGGCGGGAAGCGAATTATGGAGATGTAAGGTCGTCCAGCATCTCCGCGGCCCGGTAGGAGCTGCGCACGAAGGGCGCTGAGGCGGCGAAACGGAAGCCTTTGGCATATGCTGTCCGGCGGTATGCGGCGAACTGGTCCGGATGGACGTATTCGATCACCGGATGGTGCCCGCGCGAGGGTGCCAGGTACTGCCCGATGGTGAGAAAATCGCATCCCGCCTCCCTGAGATCATCCATTGCCTCGTCGATCTCGGCCGGGCTTTCTCCGAGACCGACCATGAGTCCTGATTTTGTAAAAATGCCGTTCCCGTATTCCTTCACGCGCTTCAGCAGCTGGAGGGACCGGCGGTAATCGGCCTGCGGACGGACCGCCGGATAGAGCCGCGCAATGGTCTCGATGTTGTGGTTGATGATGTCGGGGACCGACTGGACGACTGTTTCAAGCGCTGTCCGGCTGCCCTGGAAGTCAGGTATCAGGACCTCGATCCTGACGGATGGGTCCTGTGCGCGTATCGCGTCGACTGTCGCCGCGAAGTGTTCAGCGCCTCCGTCCTCCAGATCGTCCCTGGTTACAGATGTGACGACCACGTGCCGCAGCTGGAGCTGAAGAACCGCTTCAGCCACCCGACACGGCTCGTCCTCTTCGACCTGGAGAGGTACTCCATGAGTCACATTGCAGAAGCGGCAGTCCCGTGTACAGACGTCTCCGAGGATCATGAAGGTGGCCGTCCGGCTGCTGAAGCATTCCATGCGGTTGGGACAGTTGGCCTCTTCGCAGACCGTGTGCAGGTGAAGCTGCCGCAGGAGCTCCTTCACCTCCCGCAGGTTCCCTCCGCTGCGGATGGGCACCCGGAGCCACTCGGGTTTCTTCCTGTAGGCTGACTTCTTCTCCATTACGGGCCCTCCTCGAGCGGGACCGGCCGGCCGGTAAGCTCCGGGGCCGGCTGTTTATCCGGTACCTTCGGGTCGCCATGCGCCTGCGGGCTACTGACCTGATCGTAGCCGTAGATTCGGCTGAAGACCGGCCCGATCCGTTCCTTCACCTCGTCTACGGTGACTTTTTGCCCCAGCTCCTTCGAGATCGATGTTATTCCCAGCTCGCTGCTGCGGATTCCGCAAGGAACGATCAGGGAAAAATAGTCGAGGTCCGTGTCCACGTTCAGGGCGAAGCCGTGCATGGTGATCTTGCGGTGGACCGAGATTCCGATGGCGGCGATCTTGCAGCTCCCGACCCAGACCCCCACATAGTCGTCCCTGGCATGGGCGGTGAGCCCGTAGGAATCGGCAAGGAGCTGCATGATAACCGCTTCGAGGTTGTGGACGAACCGCTTGAGCCTCCGTTCGTGGTTCTGCAGATCGATGATCGGATAGCCTACCAACTGTCCGGGGCCGTGATAGGTTGCCTGCCCGCCGCGGTCGATATGAGCGATCTCCACGCCGCGGTCCGCCAGTTCCTTCCGCGGGATCAGGAGATCGGACTCTTCGCCGCGCTTACCCAGCGTTATGACCGGTCTGTGTTCGAGGAGCAGGAGGGTGTCGGGAATTTCATTCTTCTGTCGCTGTTCCACCAGGGAGTACTGGAGCTCCAGGGCTTCCTGGTATCCGATCAGGCCAAGGTCCCGGATGTCTAGTTGCATAGAAACAGGGTAGAGGATTCAACGGCATTATTCAAGCCTGGAGAATAAGCAGTACCGGAATGCATGAATTCGTTGTACTATGAATAAATCTTGCAAAGGAGGGGTACATGGCGGGAACGAACAGATCGCGACTCAGCTATTTCGAGCTGATAATCATCATGGCGGCAGGCAAAATCGTGTGGACGGCATATGGACTTGCCGATCCGCTGGTGCAGCGGCCTCTGACTTCATGGACGGCAATGGGGCTCATAGCCACACTCGGGTATCTGGCCCTGACTTTTTCGAAACAGGCCGGGATTCCAGATCTTTGGAGTCCCTCAGTTTCTAACATACGCCGCTTTCTCCTGCCTGCGGGATTCGGATTCGGATTTGGAATACTGCAGATCGGGCTGGTCCTTCTGCAGCGCATACAGGTCCCGATGGTACCCTTTCCGCTTTCAATCCCCGTCTACATCAGCGTGGGTATACTATCCGAGCTGATCCTGCATTTCATACCTCTGGCGGGCATTCTGTACAGTATCACACTGATCAGAGGAGGAGAGAAACCGGGCAAGACGGCTGTCTGGACCGTGCTGGTACTCATCTCTCTCTGGGAACCGGTTCTCCAGGTGTACATGATGCTGCAGATGAACCTGCTGCCCGCTCCGGCTGCAGCAGTCCTTCCCTTCCTCCTGATATGGGCGGCGAACATCCTGCCTCTCTATTTTCTGAAAAGGTACGGGCTGCTTGCTGCCGTATCATGGCGGCTCGCGAATTACTTCGTATGGCATATCCTGTGGGGGATGTTTAGCCCTGCCGTCCTCGCTTCACTGTAGGTTCAGCTCAGGAGGGGCTTCCAGTTCCCGAAGAAACCATTCCGCCATGGGGGTCATGGGATGGGAATTCCTGATGACCTTTCGCAGGGTGTAGGAGCACCACGTAAACTTGTCCCGTGCCACCTCTGCCGTACCGGTCCGGCCGGAAACCTGATAGTTGAAGAAACCGGCCACTCCATCCAGAAAGAGCCGTTTGGCATAGTTGAAGTTCTTTATCTCCCAGGTGGTGCTCAGGGATTGAAACGTTCGGCCGCTGTAATCGTTGAAGATTGCGGCGACCGCGGGATCGTATATCCGGGCCCAGTAATCTATGGTCCGAAGGATATCCGCGTTTCTGCGCTGCAGTCCGCGGAGGGACCGCACCCGGTGGTTGTAGAGTCCAAGGTTGAAAAAGACTTTCAGACTGAGAAAGAGACAGCCCCGGGATGAGAGGGACTCGTCGTAGCCCTCCTCACGGATAATACGGGACGGATCGAAAACCGCAGCCGCAGCTTCCTGCCGGGAACCCGTACGGATAGCGGTATCCGAACGGCGGAGCGGCTGTCTTTTCAGGTTGAGGAACTCCGGGCCGGTATCACCCAGGCGGGTGCGGGCGCGCTCGTAGACCCTCCGCAGCTCGATGAACTCCTCCCCGCTACCTCCGGTGGCATCGGGATGGCTGCGTTTGGAGAGGAGCCGGAAGAGGTGGTCGAGCTCCTGTCTGCTGTACCTGTTCTGACGAAGGAGGGTCGAAAGGAGTTCTGCCGGTCGGGGTCTCTTTTCCATCTTGTGGAAAAATAGTAGCATAAATCGCTGTCTTCAGCTATCGCCGTAGGACCATCGGTGACGGACGAACCGTTGAGCACCGGACTCTGTACCGGTGGAGAGACGGCGGGTGGAAGGCGGCTGGAAGAGATTCGCAAAGCAAGGAGGATGAAGTGCGATACTACATTGTAACGGGTACATCCAGGGGTATCGGCGAGGGCATTGCACGGGCCCTCCTCAATGATACGTCGGTGGTATTTTCCATTGCCAGGAACGGCAATGCCGGACTCGAAGAGGCTTCCAGGGAGGCAGGTGGCCGGCTGGAATATATTGAATGTGATTTGTCCCATACTGAATCGCTGGATAAAATGCTGGATAACATTTTTTCGAAGATCGATCTATCCTGCGCTGAAGGGGTCTATCTGGTGAACAATGCGGGAGTTCTGACGCCGGTAGGCCCGGCGGAGACCAACGGACTGGAGGAGACCGAGCACCACCTTCGGGTGAACCTGCTGGCGCCCATGCGCCTGACCGCCGGATTCATCGCCAGGACTGCAGGATTTTCCGGCCGCAGGGTCGTCGCCCATGTCTCATCGGGAGCCGCGAAGCACCCCTACTTCGGCTGGAGCTGCTACTGCACGGGCAAGGCGGGGCTGGAGATGTTCACCAGGGTAGTCGGAGCGGAGCAGGAATCCGCCGGGAACCCTGTCATCGTCTACACCATCGATCCCGGGATCGTGGATACCTTCATGCAGGCCCAGATCAGGGCCTTGGATGACGGGCAGTTCAGGGACAAGTCGAAATTCGTGCGCTACCAGGAGATGGGATACCTGGCGGACAGGCTGGAGACGGGCCGGAAAATCGCCGGGACCCTGGACGATCCGGAGATATCTACCGGCGACAGCATCAGCGTGCGGGACCGGTAGAAGGTCCCTCATACGCGAGCTTTGCGCCGGGGGGGCCGGGCTCTCTAAGCAGCGATCAAGCCCCGAGTGAGAGGACCCGCGGGGGGATTACAGGAGGACGGCCCCCCGCGGATTCAGGACATCGTCAGCTGAGACTGCCGGTGGGGCGTTTTTTCTGTTCGCCATCCTGCGGGGGCCGGTATGACTGGTGCCCGCAGTTGATAGTGCCGGCGAACTGGTAAGGGGTCTGCTGATCCGATGTACCGGTCGCTTTGTTCGCATTCTTCTGCTGTTTTTCATTCATGTTCTTATCCATTCTTATTCTCCTTGTTATTTCTTCAGTATATTTCTTCAGCTATTCACCATAGCCTTTACTTTCGGCAGCTGCTCTTCCGCTCTTCTCACCGCTTCCTCGGGATACTCGTAGTCCTCGAGTCCGCCGTCGAGGTATGTCTGGTATGAACTCATGTCGAAGTGACCGTGGCCGGAGAGATTGAAGAGAATGACCTTCTCTTCACCCGTTTCCGTGCACTGCTTTGCGGCTCGTATCGCCGACGCAATGGCATGGGCCGACTCCGGCGCCGGTACGATCCCTTCGGTCTTGGCGAAGAGGACCGCCGCCTGGAAGGTTTCCAGCTGCTTGAGGGCTTCGGCCCGCACTACGCCCGCGTGGTTGAGAATCGAGACGATTGGGGAGGCGCCGTGATATCGCAGCCCGCCGGCATGAACGTCGGGCGGTACGAAGTCGTGACCGAGAGTGTACATCTTGGTCAGCGGAATGTATTTTCCCGAATCGCCGTAGTCGTAGGCGAAGATCCCCATGCTGAGGGAGGGACAAGCCAGCGGCTCGGAGGCGATCACGTCCACTTCGCGGCCGTCCATCTTCTCCTTGAGGAACGGGATGGCGATGCCGCCGAAGTTGCTGCCTCCGCCATGACAGCCGATAATGATATCCGGCTTCAGTCCCAGCCGGTCGAGGACCAGCTTCGCCTCCTGCCCGATCACTGTCTGGTGCAGGAGAACGTGGTTGAGGACCGAACCCAAAGAGTAGTTGGTCCCCGTTTCCTTCATGGCCAGTTCCACCGCTTCGCTGATGGCCATTCCGAGGGAACCGATGTAGTTCGACTCGTCTTCGAGAAACCGCCTGCCGACTTCTGTCTGGTCGGATGGGCTGGCGACGACGTGGCCGCCGTAGGTCTGCATCATCACCCGCCGGTAGGGCTTCTGTTCGTAACTCGTGCGGACCATGAAGACCCTGACGTCCATGCCGAACATATTACCGGCGAACGAGAGGGCGCTGCCCCACTGGCCGGCGCCGGTCTCAGTCGTCAGACGTTTAATCCCCGCCTTGTGATTGTAGTAGGCCTGGGCAATGGCGGTATTGGTCTTGTGGCTGCCGGTCGGACTGGCCCCTTCGTTTTTGTAAAAAATTTTCGCCGGCGTTCCGAGGGCCTTCTCGAGAAAGCGGGCCCGGATCAGCGGAGTCGGCCGGTACAGCGAGTAGGCCTCCAGGATCTCCTCGGGAATCCGTATCTCCTTCTCCATGGAGACCTCCTGCTCGAGGAGTGCCGGGGGAAAGATCGCCTCCATCGCTTCCAGCGGGACAGGGGTGCCGTCCGCGGGATTGATCAGGGGATTCAAGGGTTCCGGGAGGTCCGGAATGATATTGATCCACTGTCTGGGTATGTCCCCCGTACACAATTGAAAAATTCTTTCATCGTCCTGCATAATGGTGCTCCTTTTCTATTTTTTGTGCGCCCCTGCAGGGCCCACGGTTTCTCCCTCTCCTTGTTCCTTCACGATACGCGCTTTTCCTCGGTACATAAAAAAAGCCCGGGTCTGGAACCCGGGCTCTGTCTCGCCTCAAAAAAAACCGCGGGTCCGCATCTCTGTGAGAGATTGACCCGCGATTATACCGGAAATACTACATGTATAGCGGTACGGAACGCGGCATCTCTCCGCTGCTCCGCCACCACCAGGAGGATATAGCAGTAATGTGCTTTATGGAAACTCTCTTGCTCATTACATCGTTACTATATGTAGATACATGAAATTTGTCAAGAATTTTTTTCGACTTTTTTTATGAAAAAAGGCGGGGGAAATCCGGCGCGATGGTCTTCTCTAAAATGTTCCGGGTAAGAGGATCCCTGCTGCCAGGGCCCCCCACATGGAAAGGGTGTAGAGGATGAAGACCTTCGAAATACCGCCCATCGACGGTCCTTTGGTAGCGTGAGTGAATCCGCGGCGGTGCATGGAGATGTAGACCGGCAGCGACAGAAGTCCGGCCGCCGCGGCGGCGGGGACGGCCGCTCCGGGAAGTACCCCCGTCATACCCAGCACGGCGCCGCTGCCGAATCCCAGCAGCCCGAGGATGTAGACCGCGGCTTCACCGGCCCTCCTGCCGGCGACGATGGAGAAGGTCCGCCGACCGGCAGCGGCGTCCCCCTCGATGTCGCAGGTGTTGTTGACCGTGAGGATCGAAGCGATCAGGAAGAAGGACGGCATACTCGCCGCGGCGGCCTGCAGGGGAAGGTCCGGTATCCCTTCCATGTACCCGGCCATCACGAACCAGGTGATCAGAAAGAGGACCGTCCCCAGGAAGCCGCCGGCAAAGAGCTCTCCCAATGGCGACCGCGAGATCGGCCTCGGCCCGCCGGTGTAGAAAAACCCCACCGCCATACTGAGCCCTCCGGCGGCGAGGACCTGCCAGCCGGTCAGGAAGGCCAGAATTAATCCCGGAATTCCCGCTGCCGCAAAGAGCCCCGCAGCGATCAGAAATGCCGCACCGGGGGCAACCCCCTCATGGACCAGGACCTTCTCCTTCTCCCGCTGGTGGTCCGAATGATCCACTCCTCTCCAGTAGTCGTAGAAGATATTGAAGGCGGTGGTGCCCATATCCACCAGGAGGGTGGCCGAACCCATCAGGAGGCAGTGGATCAGGAGGAAGTGTCCGGTAGCGTAGAAGGTGTACAGGACCGCGATGGTGAAGGTGGATACCGAGACGATCTTGGTGCGTATCTCGACGATGTTGAAGAACTGGACCAATGTCATACCTTTACCTTACCGAATGGGTCTGTTTTTTTCCACTGATCTGTAAAAAAAGGGAAGGAGCCGCGGTATGGAGAGCAACCTGGTCACGCAATAAGCGAGCAGCGCCGGGAAGAAACCCCGCCGACAGGTTGTTTTTTCCCCAATAGTTGCTATAGTTATAGTATTGGAGGATACCATGGGTAAACGAGCAGTATTCTTTATCGCACTGTGTATGTTCCTCGCCGGCGGCATGCTGGCCGCACAGGATTTCCAGCTGGTCTACAATGAAGGGGACATCTCCGTCCGAGAGGGGTCCGGCTGGAAGACGATCTATCCGGGTGACCTCCTTCCTGAAAACAGCGTAGTACGGCTTGACGAAGGGGAGATTGCCGAATTCGCCTCATCATCCGCCACGGTCATGTTTTCGAAACCGGGGACCTACCGCCTCGAATCGGCGGCCCGGCAGAGCAGGGACCAGCAGGTGAGCGGCCTCTCTTCGGTATTCAACAGGATGGCCAGGATCGGCAGCAGCGGAGAGCAGGGGCAGAGTCAGGTCATGGGGATCCGCGCGGACAAAGCCGATGACGATTTCGAATTCACCTGGGTCGAGGAGGACACCCTCAGCTTCGATGAAGCCGTGGCGGCCTACAACCGGGAGGACTACACCGCTGCCATCGATATTTTCGAGAACGAGGTCGATCCAGTTATGCTCGAAGACGAGGCTGCCTACTGGTACTACCTGGCCGCATCCTACCTGAATACCGAGAAAAAGGGCCCGGCCATGCAGATCGCCATGAATCACGAGGCGAACGAGTACAGCAGTGTATATCCGGACTTCCTCCTGCTGAAGGGCCGGCTCTTCCTCGAGGGGTTTGATTTCTCGCAAGCCGCGGCTCAGTTCGAACAGTACCTCGAAAGCGCGAATACCCCCGAGCAGAAGCAGCTTGGAAACTTCCTCTACGGTTATTCTCTCCAGCAGATGGGCGAGAATGCGGCGGCGCGGGAGGCCCTCGGCAGGGCGGTGGAGATAGACGCTGACAGCGAGATAACCAGCCTGGCGCAGCAGTTCCTGTAAATATCCGCACGATCGGGAACACTGCACAAAGCTCAGAAAGCCCGCTTGGCAATAAGATGCGGTTGCCCTACAATGGCCTCAGGAGGTCATTGTGAAGAACAGGGCACTCGTATTTATCAAACCACATGCAATTACGGATAGATTCATCCAGTTCGTCGAAGGATTTCTCGCGGAGAAAAACATCACCCTTTCGGCTCCCCGGCGTATCAGCGCCGCGGAGATAAGGAAGCGGGGGATCGTCGACCGTCACTATTTCGCCATCGCGGGGACGGCGGTTTTTTCGACGCCGAAGGAGTATTCCCTGGGCGGCGATTCACTGAAAAAATTCGAAGAAGCCTTTGGAACCAGCTGGGACGATGCCCTCGGGGATAAGAAGATCCTCAACAGCGTCGAAGCCCAGAAACGGGCGGGCAACGTAAGCGGGATCGGACTCAACGAGATATGGCAGAAGTCTCCCCAGGTGAAGATGGCCCCGGGTCTCTATGCGGGCTACTTCAAGGAACAGGACATCTACTGTATCAACGGCTTTTACCCGGGACAGAGAGAGGTGTTCACCTCCGACGGAGCGGAAGTGGTCCTGTACGAGGCGGAATTTTCACCGGAAACCGTCTCCTGGGAACAATTCCGTCAGAAAATCATCGGCGCCACCGATCCGCAGAAGGCAGCGACGGGCTCCCTGCGCAATCTCCTCCTGCAGCGATTCATCGAATTCGGACTCACCTCGCAGCCGGTGATGAGCAAAAACGGCGTTCATGCCAGCGCCGGACCCCTGGAAGGTCTACGTGAGCGGATGGTCTGGCTGGATACGGATCCGGAGGAGGACGAGTTCGCCGGACGGCTCTTCACCGGGGGAATGAAGCGGGAAGATCTGGATGCGCTTCTGGAAAATCCCGTTGTGACCCTCGGAACACAGACCGGCCCGGTATTCGACCTCACCGAGGACATCGACGGCCCTGAAGCGGCGGAAATGCTGCTCCGGAGGTACCAGAACAACAAATGAGACCTGCCGGCGGATTTTCGATGCAGTTGTCCCGCAGGGACCGTCTGAAGGGCCAGCGGCTGTTTCAGCGCTACATCACGCTGAACGGCATTTCGGTGGCCTTCATGATGAACGACCTCCTCATCCTCTACGGTATCCGTAACGGTCTGACGGACCCTCAGATCGCCGTACTCGCCTCGTTCATGCATCTGGCCATGCCCTTCATGATCATCGGGAAGCAGCTGATTCCCCGCTACGGTTTGTCTACAAGCTGGGCGGCGGCCTGGTTCATGCGCTACGTCTTCGGGTCGATCATGATCCTGGCCCCCTTCGTGGGGCGGGCCGCCCCGCAGTGGGCCGTGGTCGCCACGATTCTGCTGGGGGCCTTCGGTTTTTCCGTGTTCCGCAGCATCGGCCTGACGGCCAATTCCGCTCTCATGGGAGAGATCACCACCAGCCGGGACAGGGGCCGCTTCATCTCGGGTAACTGGATGCGGGCCCAGGTCGCCAACTTTTTCTCCATGATCCTGGT
>Ga0272441_10007192_pt1 | contig 18200 bp, 7 predicted proteins | sample SSMProp6N_FD_193582 | JGI IMG/M metagenome (GOLD analysis project Ga0272441, IMG submission 193582) | Marine sediment archaeal communities from Little Sippewissett salt marsh, Falmouth, MA, United States - SSM-Prop-6N | ecosystem: Environmental > Aquatic > Marine > Wetlands > Sediment ... | reverse complement strand
CGCCAGAGGATCGGACCTGATAATCGCCGATACCGTGGAGCCCCTCGAATTCACGCCGGATGACTGGTTCCACATCGCGGGCACCTACGAACCGGGTGTCGCCATGAGAATCTACATCAACGGCGTGCTCGACGAAGAAGTGACCGAAAACATCCCGACCCAGCAACACATTGCCAACACGGTTCGCATCGGAAGAAGCGGCACCACGTGGGGAGCTTTCGTCGGAAGCATCGACGAGGTTCGCGCCTACGCACGCACCCTCTCCGCCGCCGACATCAGCGAGCTGTACCAGTTCATCCCTTTACCGCGCGTTCAGGCGTGGGAGCCCAATCCGGCCGACGGAACTCCGGACGTGAAGACCCCTCTGTTCGAGTGGAAGCCCGGGGTGACGGCCATGTTCCACAACGTTTATCTGGGGACCAGCCCGGACCTGACGGAGGCCGATCTTGTAGGACCGCGTCAGTTTCTGCCCATGTTCTTCTATGGCCCGGGCCTTGAGTCGGGCGTCACCTACTACTGGCGCGTGGACGAGATGGAAGCGGATCTGACGACGGTCCATACCGGCGAGGTCTGGAGCTTCTCCACCGTCCCGGTCGCCGCCTGGAGTCCGAGTCCGACGGACGGAACCCCGCTCATCTCCCCCAGCGGGACGGAACTGACCTGGACGGCCGGCATGGCGGCCATCATGCACGATGTGTACCTCAGCACCGATCGTGCAGCCGTGGATAGCGGCGCCGAGACGGCCCTCCAAGCCAACCAGCCGACGACGAAGTACGCGACCGGTCCGCTTCAGGGCGGAACAACCTACTACTGGCGCGTGGACGAGATCAACGCGACCGGCAGCAAGACGGTCGGTGAGGTTTGGAGTTTCTCGACGATTCCTGATATTCCGATTGGCGACCCCAGTCTGCTGGCTTGGTGGACGCTCGACGAGGGCGAGGGGCGTACGGCTGTTGACTGGTCCGGCCACGGTCATCACGGCACGCTGATGGGCGAGTCGCAGTGGGTGGAAGGCTTCGACGGTGGTGCACTGGATCTGGAGTATGACCGCGCGAATGACGGTGTATCCGCGGAAGCCTTTGACGTTGTGGGCGGCGCGATAAGCCTGGCCGGGTGGATCAAGCCGGAAGGTTTCGCGCAGAACGACGGACGCATCATCACCAAAGCCAGCGGCACCGGCGAAAACGATCACTGGTGGATGCTCAGTACGATTGCCAGCGGATCGGACTACGTGCTGCGGTTCCGACTCAAGACGGACGACGGCCAGGACACGACGACTCTGATTGCCTCCTCCGGCGTTATAGCAACGGGTGAGTGGTCGCATGCCGCGGCCACCTGGGACGGCGCCGACATGGTCCTCTACAAAGATGGTCTTGAGGTTGGCCGGGCTGCTAAGGGTGGCGCTGCCGTAGCCACAGATCCCACTCTTACCGTGTCTATCGGCAATCACTTCAGCGGCACGACCGGCACCAGAGCGTTGGATGGCCTGATTGACGACGTTCGCGTCTACGACAAGGCCCTCACGACCGACGAGCTGGCGGAAGCCATGCGCGGCAATCCGCTCGTGGCCTGGGGTCCCGCACCGGCCAACAGCGCCACGGTGGACACCGAGAGCGTCTCTTCTCTGGGTTGGGAAGCCGGCGACGGCGCCGTGGAGCATGATGTTTACGTTGGTATGGACGCCGAGAGTGTCAAAGGCGCGGACGCGGCGGATGCCACGGGCATCTATCGTGGGCGCCAAGCCGCCACGACCTATGTGCCGGCCGAAGGCATCGCCTGGGGCCAGACATACTTCTGGCGTATCGATGAGGTTGCCGCCGACGGAACGATCAGTATCGGACGGCTCTGGAGTTTCGCCGTGGCCGACTACTTGATCGTCGATGACTTCGAGAGCTATACCGACGATGAAGGCAATCGCATCTACGAGACCTGGCTGGACGGCTGGGGTATCGACGACAACAACTCGCAGGTCGGCTATGACGAGGCGCCCTTCGCCGAGCAGACGATTGTCCACGGCGGCAAGCAGTCCATGCCATTAGCGTATGACAACAGCGGCACCGCCGCGTCTTCGGAAGCCGTGCGGACCTGGTCAGCGGCGCAAGACTGGACCGCCCAGGGCGTGGACGTCCTCAGGGCCTGGTACCTGGGTCGCAATCCGTCCGGGTCCCTCCGCTACGACGCGACTGCCGCGACGTATACGATGACCGGCGCCGGCAGCAACGTCTGGGGCGGCGCCGACCAGTTCCATTTCGCACCGAAGGAGCTCACGGGCGACGGCTCCATCACGCTTCGGGTGGACAACATCGTGCCCTCGACGCATGGCGATCCTCGCATCGGCGTGATGATCCGAGACACGCTGGACCCGGGCGCGCCGAACGCCATTCTGTTCGTGGAGCCCGATCCTCGCACGCGCATGACAAGCCGTCTTCAGCCCGGGCAGGACACGGCCACCGTGGCCGTGACGGACGTGGGTGAGACCCCGCTGCCGACCTGGATTCGTCTGAGCCGTCAAGGGTTCAGTTTCACGGCGGAACGATCGAGCGACGGCGTGAACTGGCGTGCCCTGACGGACGATCCGAGCGCCTCGACGACGAGTATCGCGATGGTCGACCCGGTGTACATCGGCATGGTCGTCTGCTCCCACGTATCGGGGAAGTTCGCCGAGGCAACCTTCTCGAACGTTGCGACAAGCGGCAACGTGACGCCGGCGGGGCCGTTCCTTGCTTCGCAGGACGTCGGTATGGCCAGCAATGCTCCGCAGCCGCTGTACATATCGCTGGAGGATGCGGCCGGTCGCACGGCCACGGTGAGCCATCCTGACGGTCCCGATGCCGTCGCAGCCACCGCCTGGACGCCGTGGGACATTCCGTTGTCCGAGTTTGCCGGCATCGACATCACGCGCATCAAAGCGATGGCCGTCGGCGTTGGCACTGAGGGGGCGCAGCAGGCCGGTGGCAGCGGCAGGCTGCTCCTCGACGACATCCAACTGCGCCGACCGGATATCGACAGCGGCCAGTAGCAGCAAGAGTCGCCGTAACTGATAGATTGGACCGTGCCCATGCTCACGTTGCGTGGGCACGGTTTCATTTTGTCGAAACATCATCATTCGTGTTTCAGGCATCCGGCGCGAATCACACCGCATCGTCCGTCCGAATTCTGCCGGTTTTATGGTAGATGAGAGGGACCCAAGACCCCAGGGCAATCGCACGAAACAAAAATTGACGAAGTTGGTATATGTTAAGATAGGGAATTGCGCTTTTGTTTATGGCGGTTTATACTTCCTTCTTTAGGGCAAGGCCTTGCAGAAATAACGATCAATGCCCTACGGAAGGAGCCCTTCATGGAAGAGTCGGCTCAAACGCTTTTGCTGCGCCTATTTCGTGACATGCCGGACCCGCGCATGGCCGAAAAAATATCCCATAAACTTCATGACATCCTGGTCATCACGGTCTTGGGGGTGATCTCCGGCTTGGAGCACTGGACCCAAATAGAAGACTTTGGCAAAGCCAATGAAGCGTGGTTCCGCACGTTTCTGGATTTGCCCAACGGCATTCCGTCCCATGACACGTTTGGCAAGGTGCTGGCGAGTCTGGATCCGGATGCCTTTGAACAACGTATCCAACAATGGATCCATGCCCTGGTCGGATCCAACACCGAAGGCAAGCATATTGCCATTGACGGAAAAACCTTGCGTCGCAGTTTTGATCGGGCTTCCGGTAAAATGGCCGTTCACATGGTCAACGCCTACGTGTACGAGAACCACGCCGTGTTCGGCCAGTTGAAGGTGGACGACAAGAGCAATGAAATCACCGCGATTCCCAAACTTCTGGAGATGTTGCAGCTCAAGGACGCGACGGTTACGATCGATGCCATGGGGTGCCAAAGAGACATTGCCCAGAAAATCGTTGAACGGGGCGGCCATTACGTGTTCGCCCTGAAAGGCAATCAGAGCGCCCTCCAAGAGGATGTGGAACACTTCATGAGTGACGTCATTGCGCAAGGAGCGACTCAGCACTGCGATTGTTATGAAACCACAGAGAAATCCCACGGCCGTATCGAAAAGCGTACCTGCTGGACGTGTTGGGATATCGACTGGCTGGCCCAACGTCACCACTGGCCGGGCCTCCGCAGCATGGCGGTGATGGAGTGTACACGGAGTGTCGAAGGAAAGACGAGTACGGAACGTCGTTCTTTCATCACCTCGCATTCGGGACGGCAGGCCCAAAAGCCAGCGGTCCTCATCCGCAATCACTGGCGGGTGGAAAATGAACTGCATTGGACGTTGGACGTCAGTTTCAACGAAGATCAATGTCGTGTCCGTGTCGCCAACGCGGCGGAGAACCTGGCGCGAATCCGACGGATCAGCCTGCTCCTGCTGAAAAAGGAAAAGACCTGCAAGCTGGGGATCAAGAGCAAGAGAGCCAAGGCCGCCTACGATAGAAACTACCTCCTGACGTTACTGGGCTTCAAGCCGGGCAACGAGAAAAATTCGCCATGAGAGATTTCATGCGATTGCCCTGCACCCGCGGTATGGTTCTTCGTCCGAAGCCGTTCGGGACGTGTTCCTGTCAGGGGACAGACTCATCATGTGCGAAACGCGCAGCCCGGCTGGGGGCACTACCGCTCGCTGGCTTTGCCTCGCAGCTCGGCCAGACACGCGGCACAAAGCAACTGACCGGAATCGATTCTCACGAGTTCATCGTGCAGCAGATGATTGCTCCCACAGCACTCACAGACCGCCGTTTTGGCAAGGCGTGGCTGGACTTCAATCGGGCCGTCTTCCACCTCCGCGAGGCCACTCGGAATTGCCTCTACGTCAGGGCTCACCTTCGAAGCCTCGGATGCCTCTGTGGCTTCGGCAAGACGCCACATCTCGCGCGCAATCTCGCGCGCCAGGTCGCCGTCCGTGGTCGCGGTCCGGGAACCGGCCGGCTTCAGCGCTCGCGCTCGTGATTTGTCTTCTCCGGGCAGGCGAACCCGCCACCACCATCGCGTGCCTCGTTGATATAAAGTCCCGGGCAATTCCATCTGAGGTGATTCTCCGGCTGTGGATTCGTTCTCCATAGGCTTGTGATCCTTAGTCTCCTGCATTGTTTCCTCGACACGTGCGCAGGATACAAGCGCGCAGGCTGCGCCGGTATCCTGAACGGATGAGCGGGATCCGATGGACTGAGCCCCTGCCAGACGGATCATCTCCTGCCATGACCGCTGGCCTTGAGTCTCTTTCCAGAACGCCGCCAGTTCATCGAAGGTCTTGCGTCTGTGTGCGATTCGTTCGCCCCTCAAATATTCCAGACCCGGCTCGAGAGCCTCAAAGTGCTCGTCACTCCCGAAATACTGTTCGGTCCGCCGACGTTCGTCCGCCATGAACCCGTCAATCGCCCCTCGCCACACGTCGCAATCGTGCACCTCGCCCAATAGAGACTGCATCGTCTTGAGAGTCTTGATGACGTCCCGAAACTGATCGTGAAACGCGGCATTGCAAGTCTCAATCGTGTACCGGACTCTCTTGGCGGCGATCCGCATTCGATGGTGACTCGATTCTGCGTGGGCGTCGTCGAGGCAGGATTGGAGCGTCAACAGCCTGACCAGTTTCTTTCGGATTTGTCGCATCCCACGGCGAAACACGCGTGGGTTCTCTAATGACCGGGCTTCGTTGCGCGTGGAGGCCCGTTTCTGCGCGAACTCTCCACGCATCTCCGGGAGCACGCACGATGCGTCCAGCCGGTCAATGGCCTCGACCACGTTCGGCTGAAGAGCGGCTCGCTGTTGCCGGAGGCGAAGCAGTAGACGCTCCAGCCCAGGCAGAAAACCGCTATCATTCGCGGCCAGGTTCTCGATCACGCCGGCAACGAGCACAATCTGCACGTCCTTGTCCCGCGCCGCCCCGAGGTCTCTGGTCAGTCGTCTGAGATGCTTACGCCACCTTTTTACTTTCTTGGCTCGGAAACAGGTGTCAAAAATGCCCAGTGCGATACGGAGGCGGCGCGACGCGACCCGCGCCTTGCGTACGCACTCGCCGGACTCCCCCCGGCGAATTGCTCCAACCTGTTTCAACAGGACTGTCGTCTGCTTCCGCATATAACGGCAGGCCACAAGCTGGAGACTCCTATCACAATCCATCATTTACGCAGCGCGAGTCGTTCCGGGTTCAGCCATGGTCCGGCTGCACCCCTTTGGGGTGATTGTATCGTCAGTATGATGTAGATAAACAAGTATACCGCCGATCGGACGCTTGTCAAGACGCTGCCCGGCAAGGAGATCCGCCAGCACAGCGGCCTGCAGGACCCGTTCGGCAACCTGTATCGGCCGATGGTTGAAGCGTTCGTGCAGTTTTCCGAGAGAATGTACGCCGTCGCCCTGGGAGGCGCGGAGTCGAACGGATAATCCGCGTGGCCTGTTACAGACTTGGCGGCCGCCAACGCGGGATCCCCTCTTCCTTGAGCTGCTTCTCGTACAGCACGAAGAAGGGGCGGTGATCCGCGTACGGAACATCCTCGTTTACCATCAGTGGTCGCGTCTGCGTCCACCAGGCATCGTACACCTTGCGCATTTCTTCGGCGACCCGGGGGTACCGGTCAATGACATTGGTGGTCTCGCCGGGATCGGCGTCGATATCGTATAGCTCCTTGTTATTGACGAGACGGAACCGCTCGCTGCGCACGGCACAATCCCGGTATTTGCTGTCGTCCGGGTTGGCGCCCTTGGCCCAACGGCCTTTGTGCACGAATACGTATCGCTTGGGCCACGGAGCGTCGGGATTCTCCAGCAGCGGCACGAGGGATCGGCCGTCCCGTTTCTGGGTGCCCTGGGGAATCCTGGCTCCCGCCAGTTCGGCGAAGGTCGCGAACAGATCGATGTGAGCCGCCAGATTGTTGATATCCCGGCCTTCGCCCAGAACACCTTTCCATCGCCAGAACGACGGCACGCGTGTGCCTCCTTCGTAAGGCGATCCCTTGCCTGCGCGCAGGCCCGCTACGTGGAGCGGGTAGTTCTTGCCGTTCTTCTTGGCCGATCGGCCTGCCTGTCCATTGTCGGTCATGAAGATCAAAAGGGTGTTCTCCGTCAGGCCCCACTCTTCCATTTTTCCGAGGAGCAAGCCCACGTTGTCGTCGATGTTGGCGATCATGCCGTACCGACCCGCCGTATTGGCGTCAAAGCCCGCATCCAGGAAGGGCTTTTTGTATTCCTCCGGTGCGATCATCGGGCCGTGCGGTGCGTTGGTCGAGATGTAGGCGAAGAACGGGGAGTCGCCGTCTTTGCGACTCTTGATCCATCCCAGCGCCTGCTGGAAGAACACGTCCGTGCAGAATCCCTGCGTCTTCACGAACTTTCCGTTGTAACGAATGACCGGATAGAAATAGCGGTTCTCCCGGTTGGGCGGCGCGTCGGCGCAGCTCCCGGGATAGGCCTGGCCGATCCCACCGGCTCCATGGATGAATGCCTCGTCGAAACCTCGTCTGTGCGGCTGATAGGGCTCCTCGTCGCCCAGATGCCATTTGCCGAAAATACCCGTCCGGTAGCCGGCTTGCTGCAGGACCTGGGCGACCGTCACGGTGCTCAAAGCCATCCGCTCCCGCTCCATGATGGTATGCGTCACGCCATTTCGAAATTCATGCCGACCGCTCATGAGGGACGAACGGGTCGGCGCACACGTGGGGCTGACGTGGAAGTCCGTGAATCGCGTGCTGATCGCGTGCAGGCGGTCCAGGTTGGGCGTCTTCAAATCCGGATTGCCGAGGCAACTCAGGTCTCCCTTGCCCTGATCGTCCGTGAGAACCAGGATGATATTGGGCCTCCGACCGGCCAGGCCGGACCTTGCCGCCCACCCTCTTGTGCCAAGTAGTGCCGCACCCGCGAGGGTCGCTGTCCCCACTTGTCTGAGAAACCCGCGTCTGCTACAGATCGTCTCCTGTGTGTCCATTCGCTTTCCTTTCTGTATTGTGCCTGGCCCTCGGCGTGGAACGTCGCCCCACATTCGGGCAGGGGAGTCGAGCACGACGACCTGCCTTCCTATTGGCCCGGCCTACATCAGTGGAATGTAGTATAGGTGAGGTCCTGTGGTTGTTTCAAGCTTCCTGATCCGGACACGGGGTGGTAAAATGCCCACGCAACGACGGTTGGCGTTCTTTGCAGAAAGGAGATCCGTACGTGAAACGGCCAAGATATCTTCTTCTTACGATCGTATCCATCTTCCTGATCGCACCGTACTCAGCCGGTCGGGCTTGGGCACAACAGTCGCCCCAGGAGTCGGCGGAGGAGATCCTGAAGGCTACCGGCGTCACCGGCGGGCTCATTGTGCACGTCGGCTGCGGAACCGGCCGGCTGACGGCGGCGCTAAGGCACAACAATGGTACTCTCGTCCACGGACTGGATACCAGCGAGGGCAACGTCGAATCGGCCCGGCGACATGTACAATCCCTGGGGCTGTATGGCTCGGTGACAGTCGATGCCTTCAATGGCGAACGGCTGCCGTATACCGACAACCTCGTGAACCTGCTGGTCGTGAGCGACAAGGATCGTCTATCGAGGTCTGAGATGCTGCGGGTATTGGCGCCGCGCGGGGTGGCGTACATTCGGGATGGCGACACCTGGCAGCGGATGGTCAAACCGCGGCCCCGGGAGATCGATGATTGGACCCACTACCTGCACGGTCCGGACAACAACGCTGTGGCCCAGGATACGGCCGTCGGGCCGCCCAGGCACATGCAGTGGCTGGGGACGCCGCGATGGTCCCGCAACCACCACAAGCTGTGCAGCATAAGTTCCGTGGTAACGACGCAGGGCCGGATCTTCTACATCATGGACGAGGCCTCCGCCGCCAACATCAATCTGCCCGGCAAGTGGGCGATCGTGGCTCGCGACGCGTTCAATGGCGTCGAACTCTGGCGAAAGCCAATGGCCTCGTGGGCATGGCACGGGATTCGCTTTCGGTCAGGACCGCCACAGGTCACGCGGCTTCTGATCGCCTCCGGCGACCGCGTATACGCCCCGCTGGGGCTGAACGCACCGATTTCGGTCATGGATGCGGCCACGGGCGAAACACAGGAAACGTTCACGGAGACGGCCGGAGCGGAGGAGATCATTCTTGCCGACGGAATTTTGCTGGTTCTGAGAGGTTCCCCGGTAGCGGAGCATGCCACGAAGCACGCTGTTTTCTCCGACAGGTTCCGGATACCCAATCAGAAGACGATCGTCGCGATACGAACGGATACCGGTCGGCGACTCTGGGAGTGGTCCGACCGCACGATGCATCCTCTGCCGGAGACCCTGGCTTGCGACGACGGGAGGGCCTACATTCAACTCGAAGAAGGCGTACTCTGCCTCGATCTGCAATCCGGCCGGACGATCTGGGCCGTCGAAGAGACCATGACAAAGCCGCGTACCGCGGTGACATTTGGCAAGCATACCCTGGTTGTGGCCGGTGGCGTCGTCTTGTGCAACTCCTCAAAGAAACTGCTTGCCTTGTCAGCCAAAGATGGGCGACGACTCTGGGACTGCTCCGTGGGGGGCGGTTTTCATTCGCCGCTCGATATCTTCGTGATCGACGGCCTTGTCTGGCGTGGGTTGCACTCCAGTGATTCCGTGGCGCCGCGTCCCGTGCAGGATTTCAGCGAGGGTCGGGATCTGTACACAGGCCGCGTCGTGCGGACCAATCAGGTCATGGTGGACCTCCAGACTTCCGGCCATCATCACCGCTGCTATCGCGAAAAGGCCACGACACAGTACATCCTGGCGGGCAAACGCGGCATTGAAATGATGGACCTGGAGGGGGACAACCATTCCCGAAACAACTGGGTCCGCGGTACCTGTCAGTATGGGATTCTGCCGGCAAACGGGCTGATCTACGCCCCTCCCCATGCGTGTGGCTGCTACATGGAGTCCCTGCTGCACGGCTTCTGGGCCCTGGCAGCGGAAAGAACAGACTTGCGACAAGTTCCGGACGATCAACGACTCGAGAAGGGGCCTGCTTACGGCAGTCCGATCCAGACCGATATGGCAGACGAGGAATCCTGGCCTCAGTACAATCACGATCCGCTCCGGAGCGGCATAGCTGGCACGGTTGTTCCCGCCCGGCTGCAACGGACCTGGCTGGCGGACATTGGCGGACGGCTGACGCCCCCCGTGGTCGCCGGCGGGAAGGTGCTCCTGTGCGAGACGGGCACAGATACCGTGTATGCCCTGGATGAGGCCACTGGACAGGTCGCCTGGCGTTACGTGGCCGGCGGTAGGGTGGATTCGCCGCCGACCGTTCACGGTGACCGCGTGTTGTTCGGGGGCGCCGACGGCCGCATCTACTGCCTGAGGCTGAGTGACGGGCAGTTGGTGTGGCGGTTTCTCGCCGCGCCGGCGGATATGAGAACGGTGGCCGAGGGACGAATCGAATCGGTCTGGCCCGTGCACGGAAGCGTGCTCCTCCTCAATGGGGTCGCTTACTGCTCGGCAGGGCGATCCACATGGCTGGACGGAGGAATCCACCTCTACGGGCTCGACCCGGCGACCGGCAAGGTCATCTGCCATAACAAGTTCGAGAGCCGCCATCCGGAGTATGGCGAAGGCAGGGATCGAGCCAAACCGGAACACATTGCCAGAATCGATCAGAATACAACCGACTACAAAACGTTTCTCGCTTCCGATCGCAGCGACGCGTTCTCCATGGCGGGCGGATCGATCTCCGACGTGCTCGTGAGCAACGGGCGAGATGTGTTCCTGCATCAGGCACGCTTCGATGCCAGGCTCAATCATCAGACGCAAATGGGACGACATCTGTTCTCGACGTCGAGCCTGCTGGACGACTCGGAGAACCATCGGTCCCACTGGGTCTTGGGAACGGCCGATTTCAGCCGGATACCGGTTGCCTATTCGTGGATTGTGAACCGGCCGGGCAGGCGCACGCAGAGCATTGCTGTTCCATCCGGCGTGTTGATGGTCTTCGACGATGAGGCCGCGTGGGGGGTACAGAGGAAGGGGGACGCCAACGGCCAATACACCCTGCTCCAAAAAGAGAACGGTCCGTTCCTCCGCGACGAAGAGCCGCTGCCGGATATTCGCCCACTCTCTCCGGAACAGGCGAAGGCGTGCGTGTGGAGCACGGATTTGCCCGTGCGGGCGAGGGCCATGCTGAAATCAGGAGACCACCTCTTTCTGGGTGTCATGCCCATCGAGATCCCGGAGGCCAACCCGCACGCCGCCTACGAAGGCCGCCGAGGTGGAACGATCTGGGTCGCGGCCGCCAGGGACGGCGGCAAAATCGCGGAATACGAACTGCCGTCGCCGGTCGTCTGGAACGGTATGGCCGCCGCACACAGCCGCCTCTTCCTTGTAACATCGGAAGGATCGGTCTCGTGTTGGACCGGTGCAACCGGCGGTACGGCACGGAAACATCCATAGCGGCTCGCATAAACGACGTCCGAGGGGCAAGCGAACGCTGTCACATGTGCCTGATAAATGGGAAGGAGCAATGCGTATGAAGGCCCGACAGTACCTTCTGGCTGTTTTCGCTGTCGTCATGTTGTCGTTGCATGGACTCGGCGAGGAGAGCACGCCACAGTCCGTTGAACGATTGGCGAAGCAGATTCTTGACGCCACCGGTATCAAGGGCGGGCTCGTTGTTCACATCGGCTGCGGCGACGGGCGACTGACCGCCGCTCTGCGCGCGAACGATCGTTATCTCGTCCATGGACTCGACACGGACAGGGACCGTATTGCGAACGCTCGCACGCACCTCCAGAAGCTTGCATCATGCGGCAGCGTATCGGTCGAGGCCTTCGACGGGCGGCTTCTGCCCTATGCCGACAACCTGGTGAATCTGGTCGTCGCGGAGGATCTCGGTCAGGTACCGATGGAAGAGTGCCTTCGTGTTCTCTGTCCCGGTGGCGTGGCCTACGTGAAGTCCGGCGGTGCCTGGAGCAAGGTCGTCAAACCTCGCTCCGATGCGATTGACGAGTGGACGCATCATCTCCACGACGCCGGCGGCAACGCCGTCGCGAACGATCGGATCGTTGGCCCGCCGCAGCATCTTCAGTGGACGGCCGGGCCTTTGTGGGCGCGCAGCCACGGGTGGACTCCGAGTGTCAGTGCCATGGTCTCGGCCGGCGGGCGGCTCTTCGCCATATGCGACGAGACGACCATCTGCGCCGATGAGACTGTGCCCAGCAAGTGGTTCGTTGTGGCGCGAGACGCTTTCAGCGGAGTCTTGCTGTGGAAGTGCCCGATACCCAAGTGGGGGGCGGGACAGTTCAGCGGGACCCCCAACACCGGTGGACATGGCGTCGTCGGACGGTTCACGATGCCGCCGAATGTGGGCAAGCGTCTGGTGGCTGTAGACGATACAGTATTCGTCACGCTGGGCGCCACGGCACCTGTGACGGCCCTCGACGCGGCGACGGGCGAGCCGAAGCGCGTGTACGCCGAGACGGCGAACGCCGATGAGATTCTCTGCACCGACGGTCGGCTGATCGTGTCGATCAATCCGTCGACGAGACCCTCCTCAGGCGATCCGTCCAAGCACGTCTGCGCGGTGGATGTGGAAACCGGTCGCGTGCTCTGGAAGAAAGGGCCGTTTCTCGCGATTCGAGCCGGTATTCTCCAGGACCCCTCCGGCAGGCTCGAACTGGCCGCCGGCGACGGCAAAGTCTTCGTGCTCACGACGGAGGCGATTGAGTGCCTGGACGCCAACTCGGGTGCGAGGAGATGGCGAATCGATCGCCCCGCGCTGCCGGGCGGCGCGGTGCGCAAGCTCGGCTTCGCAGGAATGTATGAATACCGTTTGACGGTGATGGTATATCACGATGGCGTGGTTCTGCTGGCGCAGCCTGAGCCGAACACGCACCATACCTATCACACCATGCCGGGCACGCTCTACGCCTTCGCAGCCGAAGACGGCCGGCAAATATGGAAACATGCCTACGGGGGCTGGGGCCATTGCACTCCGCCGGACGTGTTCGTCATCGACGACAAGGTGTGGACCCATGTGAATGCGGAGACGGAGTTTGGTCGTGTCTGGGGCAACGGATACAAAGCTCTCGATTCGAGCGTTGTGGACTACCGCATCCAGGCGCTCGATCTGAGAACCGGCGAGCTGCGCAAGGAGCTTGCGGCGAAAGACGTGTTCAACGTGGGGCACCATCACCGATGCTATCGCAACAAGATCACGGAGCAGTTCCTGATGTCCTCCCGTCGTGGCGTGGAGTTCCTGGACCTCGCCACTGGTGAGAACTACCAGAACCATTGGGTCCGCAGCGGTTGTCTGCTCGGATACCTTCCGTGCAACGGTCTGCTCTACGTCACGCCCCATCCGTGCGGCTGTTACATCAATGCCAAGCTGACGGGTTTCAACGCTCTGGCGCCGAAAAGCGATCTCACAAGCAAGGGACGTGAGATTCGGACACGACTTCAGAAAGGCCCGGCCTACGGGACGAGCCGAGCTACGGATTCCGAGCGACGCGCGCGGGATTCCGATTGGCCCACGTACCGGCACGATGCGAGACGCAGCGGCGCGACGGAGTCCCCGGTTGACACAAGTCTTCGAACCGCCTGGCGGGTCCAAATCGGTACGCAGCCCAGCGGCCTGGTGGGTGGCGACGGCAGGATATTCGTGGCGGGTGTGGACAGTCACACCGTTCATGCCCTGGCCGCCGACGACGGCGAGAAGCTCTGGCAGTACACGATCGGCGCTCGTGTCAATTCTCCTCCGACGCTGCACGAGGGACTTGTCCTCTTTGGCAGCACCGACGGTCGGGTCTACTGCCTCCGCGCGGCAGACGGGGCGTTGGTCTGGCGGTTCGAGGCCGCACCGTATCGTCGCCTCGTCACGGCGTTCGATCAGTTGGAGTCGCCCTGGCCCGTACCCGGCAGCGTGCTCATTCACGACGGGAAATGTTGGTTCGCGGCCGGCCGATCCTCGTATCTCGATGGTGGCATTCGCGTCTACGCGCTCGATCCGGCGACGGGCCGGGTCATCCATCAGGAGACGGTCTACAGTGCCGATCCGGAGACGGGGAAGATGCCGCCTGAGACGGATGGCTTTACGATGGTCGGTTTGCTGAATGACATTCCCGCCACGGATGGCGAGAACGTGTTCATCCGGCAGATGAAAGTCTGGTCCTCCGGCGGGCCCGACGGGCAGCATCTCTACACCACAGGTGGGTATCTCGACCCGAGTTGGTTCAACCGGACGTTCTGGCAGATCGGTCAGGCGAAGACGTCCGGCCTCATGGTCCTTGGCGACCGCGTCGCATACGGCGTGGAGGTCTATCCGTCCCGGAGTCGCGAGTCGGTCTTCCAGCCCGGTGGCAACGCCTATCGACTCCGATGTCTTGCGTGGCAGGATCGGACGGCCGATTCCGGTGAAAAGCAGGGCGCACGTAAGCGCGGTCGGCAACAACCGAAGCCCGTGTGGGAGCAACCTGTGGGGATGCGGGTCACCGCTATGATTCGAGCCGCAGGGACCCTCTTCGTTGCAGGGGCGCCCGACGTCGTCGATCCTGCCAATCCTCACGCCGCCCTGGAGGGTCGGGCAGGAGGTATCCTGGCCAAATTCGCCCACAGCGACGGCCAGAGAGATGCACAGGTCAGACTGCCGGCTCCGCCCGTCTGGGATGGCATGGCCGCAGTCCGGGGCAGGCTGTACCTGGCCTTGACGGACGGCTCCATCGTCTGCCTCGGCGAAAACTGACGGCCGGCTCCATTCAAGGTTTGGGAGGCGGGCCGTAGAGGTGTTTGCCGCGACGCGCCGCTTCGAGAGCCTCCGTTGTGTCCTGCGGTGCGCCGGGGTCCGCCTGCTCTTTCATCCAGCGGTCCAGTTCGGCACTCAGTCGAGCCTTGATGGCGGAGGCCGCCGGATCGTTCGCCAGATTCGTCATTTCGTAGGGGTCCTGGGCTGTGTCATACAGTTCCTCCGCAGGTCTGCTCATGTATCGCTTGACCAGATCGTACGTGTGACGGTTGGCCCACGCCTCCGCGATCCAGGTGGCCCAGTAGGGGTTGTTCAGCTCCCCCTTGCCGGTCCATCCCATCAGATGTTTTTCGATGTAGATTTCGTCGGGCCGGAGATTGCGGATGTATCGGTACTGCCCATCGCTGATCGTGCGAATCGGATAGGGCGGACCCTCCGGGAGATTGTTGTGCGTACCATAGACGAATTGGCGGTGTCTGGTTCGGCGCCCGAGCAAGACGGGCAGGAAGCTCGTCCCATCGTAGGTGTCCTCTGATACGGTGCCGCCGGCGGCCTCCATCAAGGTCGGCAGAACATCGGCATACTGGACCATCGCGTTCGTGCGTTGCCCGGACGTGATCTTGCCGGGCCAACGCCCGATCATTGCCGTGTGCAAGCCGGTGTCCCAGTTGGTCCACTTGCAGCCCGGGAACTGGCTGCCTTGTTCGGAGGTGAAGAGGACGAGCGTGTCGTCGGCCTGGCCGGTCTCGTCCAACACCTTCAAGATCTCGCCGACCTGCCCGTCCATATAGGTGATCTCGGCCAGGTAACGGGCGAAGGCGGCGCGCGTGCGCGGTGTATCCGCGATATTCGGTGGCAGCTTCAGCCTCTCCGGGTCGTATTGGGATGCATCGCCCATTACCCACGGCACATGCGGTTCGACCAGCGCAATGACAAGGCAGAAGGGCTGGTCGGAATCGCTTGTCATGAATTGGCGAATTGGCCCGGTATCGTGGGGCCTGGTCGGATTGCGTACGCAACTCGGATCGAATCCGCCCACCTTCTCGAATGGAAACACCTTCGCCGGCCTGACATGTACCTTGCCCGCCAGACCGACGCGATAGCCGAGACTCCTGAGATGGTGCGGCATGCTGGTCACCTCAGGCCGACTGGCGGAATGGTTCCACGCGCAACCGTTCCGCATGGGATACAGTCCGGTGTAGAGCTCCGCCCGGCAGGGCTGGCACATGGCCGAACTGAGATAGGCCCGGTTGAAAACCAGCCCCTGTGAGGCCAGTCGTTCAATGTTCGGCGTCATCGCATTGCGCCCGCCGTAGATCGGCAGGTCGCTGTGCGTGCAGTCGTCCGCCATAATCAGGAGAATGTTCGGCTTCGAACGCTTTGAACCCGCCGCCACGGCGCGGCCTCTGCCGATTATTGCCGATGCGGCCGTCAGTCCCACATACTTCAGGAAGTTGCGTCGATCGAGCATTGTTGTCGTCCCGTCCCAATGTATCGTATTTGTTTGACGCCTCGATGAAGACGCTCCACATGCTATACGGTACGCGTCGAATCATCGGGAGCACGGGTTTATCAAACGCCATTGTACGCGTGCTCGCAGCGGAGACAAGGATTTCCCGAAATCGCCCGTGCGGTGACTTTCTTGATGCTTCCTGGCAGGAGACCGTCGCACGAGTCTGCCCTCGCGCGGTATACTGTCTCCGTGTCGAGCTCTCAGATGGCATATATGAATAGCGTGACGATGCGCATCGGCGAGCCTCGTGTCTTCGTCGAAGGTTCAGGTGAATTCGGGCTTTGTGTCAGGAGGAACGTTATGACAGAAAGACGCAATCTGACAAGAGGAATATGTGCCGCATTGGCGCTCAACGTTATGCTGCTATCGACTGCGTTTGGACAGGCGCAGAAGGAACCCGTGACGTGGGCTCGATACCTTCGAAACACTGCCGTCCCCAGAGGTGTGATTGACACGTTCCTGCACGAGAATTCGTGGGCGCAGTTCGATCCCGAACTGGGGTACATTCTGGGCAACTACATGCCGCACGATGGCATGGATCGAAGCGTGACCATTTCCACCGCCCAGGCCAACGGCCAGCGGACCTCGTTCATGTACGTGAAAAGGCCGTGCCGGATCAACACGTACGGGGATAGTTTCACGCAGTGCCATCAGGTCAGCGATGGCGAGACGTGGCAGGAGTACCTGGCCGCCCACCTGGGGGAACCGATTCGCAACTTCGGCATGGGCGGTTATGGCGTCTACCAGGCGTACCGACGCATGGTGCGGGAAGAGAAGCGGGATCACGCCGCCGAATACGTGATTCTCTATATCTGGGGGGATGACCACACACGCAGCCTGCTGCGGTGTCGGCACGCATCCTTCTATCGGCACTGGAATCACCAGGGAGGGAAGATGTTTCACAACAACTTCTGGCCCCATGTTGAGATGGACCTGACGACCGGGCGGTGGCTGGAGAAAGAGAACCTGCTCACTACGCCTGAATCCCAGTACAAGATGACGGATGGCGCTTGGATGTACGAGCATTTGAAGGACGATCTAGCGCTGCAGATGTATGTCTTCGCGCGGGGATACATCCACGACATCGACATGGAGACGGTCGGCAAGCTGGCGGGGCGGTTGGGTCTGCCGCCTGCCGGGTCAGCCGCGCAATCGAGCGATCAGCGAGCGTATGTCAGACAGGTCCTGGACAAGTACAGTCTCGCCGCCACGCGGTATATCTTGACCAAAACGGGCGAATTCGCCAAGCGGAACGGGAAGAAGCTCATGGTCGTGTTGTTCGATCCGGGTCGGGTTCTGCCGGGACTGGTTGAGGGGCGAGCTCGCTACGATCAGGAGATCGTCGACTTCTTGAAGGAGAACAGTTTCAAGTACTTCGACATGAACGTCGTGCACGTGGAGGACTTCAAGTCTTTTCGCTTGTCGTATGGCGAGTATCGCCGGCGATACTTCATCGGCCACTACAATCCGAGCGGCAACCACTTCTTTGCCTTTGCGATCAAAGACACAATCGTCAACTGGCTCGATCCCAAGCCCATCACGTACAGGCCGGGCCAGGAGAGCCTGATCGACTTCGAAGAGTATCTGCCGGGTAGATAAGGAGACCACTCGTGAATCGAATCTTCATCGCAACGATCGTGTGTGTGTTGATTACGGCAGGGCGGCTGGCGGCGGACGGCGTGGGATTGCCACTGCTCGATACGAAACCGCTGGCGTGGCCTGAAGAGGACCTGTCTACGAGGCTCATGGATGGGGCGCATCGGTTCGTCGATGGGCAGATCCGCGCGTCGCGTGCCAGGCGGAGCCGGTTCTGGGAATACGATGTGTCATCCCAGCAGGCGTACGAGGCCTCTACCGAGGAGAATCGGCAGCAACTGCGGCAAATCATCGGGGTCGTGGATTCACGGTTGCCGGCACGCATGGAGCGGTTCAGCGACGACGTCAATCCGGCCTGTGTGGCGGAGACGCCGAAATACCGCGTGTTTCAGGTGCGCTGGCCCGTGTTGGATG
>Ga0272441_10007191_pt1 | contig 18205 bp, 20 predicted proteins | sample SSMProp6N_FD_193582 | JGI IMG/M metagenome (GOLD analysis project Ga0272441, IMG submission 193582) | Marine sediment archaeal communities from Little Sippewissett salt marsh, Falmouth, MA, United States - SSM-Prop-6N | ecosystem: Environmental > Aquatic > Marine > Wetlands > Sediment ... | reverse complement strand
TGCGACGTCAGTGCGGTTTCCTGGTAGAGCTTTACGACGTTCCCGTTTTCACAGCGAAAATGCGGGCAGGCGTTTCCGGCGGCTTGGTCCGCCGAGTACATCTGGAACATATCCGCAGGGCTGGAGCCGGGGGCCGTGCCGGTGTTGAGCCCCAGCGTCATAGTTGCTGACGTTCCTATTGACGTTCCGCCAAGCACCGTATTCCCGTTCAGGTTGAACAATGCTCCAGTCGTCGTAAATATTGTGTAACCGCTGCTGTCCGCCTGGATCTCGCCGTATACGCTGCCATCCGTATGGGTGTACCTAATCTGCGGGTTGCTGGCGTCGAGGACGTCTAGCTTGCGGTCTGGCCCGGTTGTGTTGATGCCGACGTTGCCGTCGGAGGCGATAGCCAGTGCCGCGCTACTGGACAAGGTATTGTACGAAATGATGAACTTCCCACCGTCAGAGGACCAGCCATTATTGCTAGAGCCGACATACCATTTTGCTCCACCGACACCAGTGTTTGTCAGGGCTAGCTGCCAGCTTGCGTCATTGAATATCTCCATCTTCTCAGAGGGTGTACCACCAATCCCGACCAGCGGAGAATCTAGCTCCAGGCTTGTAGCCGCCTCGATCTCGCCAGCCGCTGGCATTGTCAATTTGCCTGTTGATACTGTCAGCGTATGCGCCGTGAGCGTTGTCCCGTCAAACGTCAGATTTGCGGAATCGGCCAACAACCCGCCGGTCGTTGCGTAGGTGACACGGCCTGAAGTGAGCGCAGAATCTGTCAATGCCGAGAACGTACCCGCCGCCGCGCTTGCCGCGCCGATGGTTGTCCCGTCAATTGCGCCGCCGTCGATGTTTACGCTGCCCGCCGCCTGCGTCGCTATACTGCCAAGACCAAGCGATGCGCGAGCGGTCGCGCCGGACTCCGCTACCCACGTCGACCCGTCGCCGACAATGATGTTGCCGTCCGTCTTCGCCAACCCTGCGATTGCGTTCAGCCCGGCTTCGATGGACAGTTCCTGTGTGGACAAGGATAGCGCCGCTGCGCTGCCGGCTGCAATGGTGACGGGATTGTGCGAAGATCCGCTGATGGCCGTCTCCACTGCTGCTGCGGTCGGTATCTGCGAGTCTGTCCCGCTGCCGAGGGCGGTGATCAGTTCAAGTTCGGCCTTGAGCTGGTTCCCGGCAACGTATTGACAGAGATAGTCGGCGGTGACTGCCATGGTTATTTACTCCACATCAAAAGTGTTTTGCTTGTGTCATCGACCATAAGGCCGTTCAGCGTATCTTCCACAACCAACAACCCGACGACATCGTCAGAACCGTTCGGGAAGTGAGTCGAGGCGTGGGCGGTTGGAACTCGCGGGTCGCCGTCGGCGTCTACATTGGCGTCTGTGATCCTGGCGTTGAGTTCGGCCAGCGTAAAGTCTGGCAAATCGCCAATGCCCGGCGTTGACAGGATCTTGTACAACTGCTGGAACGCAATCTGCATCTCTGCCAAGGTAAACCGCTTCGGGACATATCCGTACTTGGCCATCAGGTAATCAGCCTCTGTTCTGCAAGTTTCTCAAGGATTGCCGAAATGTGCTCCATGCTCCACGGCGTCAGGCCGCTGTTGTCGAGGCGGATGATGCACGCCATGCCGCGGAGCTTGAGCCGGTCTGTAAGCTGCACGCCTTCGGTGTTGTCCCACGTCCCGGAGTCGAACGTCTCCGAGAGGAACGCGGCCTCTGCGCTGCGATCTACACGAACGCTCCAATCCACACTGCCTGACGTGTATCCGAGCGTCGCCTGCATCGACTGAATACGGCCTTCACGGCTGGCGCCGTCGCCAAGGGCGAACGGGCCGATGTCGACATAGCTCTCAATCTCTGTGCCGTCGTCAGTATTGAAGAAGTCGGAGAAGAAACGAAGGTAGCCGTCTTCACAGCCCATCATGACGTGGGTTGAGTCCTGAATGACGTTGCTCGTCTGTAGCGTGCAGAACGGGGTCTGTGCGTCAGGCAGCGACACGGGGAAAATCCCGTATGCGCCGTCGCGCTTCCAGTCGACCCACCAGTGTCCTTGCGTGACGCCTGACTGATACACGAAGATGTGAACGCCCTGGTCGCGGCGGTCGTATGCCAGAGATACTTGATACAGGTCGCTGTTCAAGCCCTTCAACTCTCTAGGGAGCCTGACGGAGATCTGCGCCGGGAACCCGTCGCCTCCTGCGGCCAGCGCGTAAAGCCCTGAATCGGCCAGGAAGACGATTTCGCCGCGATCCGTAGTGCACCATGCATCGCCGCCGACACAGCCCACAGCGCGCGATACAGGGCCTAGGGTGGCGCTTGGGGTGGCGGGGTCGCCGCGGAGTATCCAGATCGACGATTCGCATCCGAACAGCATGTAGTCGTCGTTGTACGGCATGATAGCTTTGATGTTCTGGCCGACTTCGCCCGCTTCCGCTGCACTGCCGGCAACCGCACGACCGTAGTCGGTTGAGTCGGCGCCGTAGTTCCAGTCCAACGGATCGAACTGCCGGCTGACGTACCAGAGGTTCTCATCGTTCTTCGCCATGACGATCCGGCCTCGGTACCGGTCGATGTTGTCACAGCCCGTCGGTACTTGGCCGTTCCCGCTTGACGCCTGCCAAAGCGTGAGTGTGTCGGCTGTCGGGTCGTAGATCTTCGGAGCCCGTTCGATGTGAAATGAACACGATCCGTCGCCAGGGGCCGCGGTCAAGGTCAGTTCTCCTGCGGCGATAGAGTCTATGTAGTAGGTTCCGTCCGTGACAGCGCCGGTTCCGTTCGTGATCACAACGGCATAGTTGTAGGTATCCAGGTTGATCGCAGACCAGTCGGCTACGCTTGCGGCGTCAAGGGTCGACCCCGAGATCACCCCGTCCGTGCCGTCCGCCCTGACGTCGCCTCTGTCCGCGATGTAGAGCTTGTTCTGATACTCGGCTGTGCGTATCCGAAGCGAGCTGTTCAGGTCGAGGTTAGACGACACGGCCTCCATCGTCCCCTCTGTTGTTTCCTTGTACAACGTGCCGTTGCTCGCCGCTACGCGGATCGTCCGTTGTGTTTCGTTCAGTGTGTCGTCGGTGTAGTACTGCGCCTTGAACGAAGACACAAGACACGCCCCGCCTTCTACTGTGCATTCGAGGGCAAACCCGACGCGGCGGTGCGTTGTGGGACTGGTCAGCGTCAACGTCTGCGACGTGAGCTGTGTGCTGTTCCAGTAAACCTTGACTGAACTGCCGTTGATCAGGAACCAGAACTTCCCGGCAGTCGCGTTGCCGCTACCGCCGCCGGAGCTGAATGCATACGACGCGTCAAGGCTCCCGCTCTTGTAGTGGTAGAGCGTGCCCTCATAGGCGTCGGTTTCATCGTCCATGATCAGTTCGGCCACAAGCCCTTCGTCGTATGGGTCCGGTGAAGAGTCGTTGGCGCATGCCCACAGGTAGTACTTCCCGCCGTACTGACCTTCGTATGTCGCAAGGTCAACCTCGACGGTGTACGCCTGAGTGTTATCAAGCGCCGGGTCGAGAGCGTCACGAATCGCGCCGGCTTTCTCGACGTCGTCAACAATAGCGCTGCCTGACTCGTAGATCCCAGGGAGGTTTGACGAGTAGCTTGAGACAGCCGCCCAACCGTTCCCCGAGAGCTGTGTGATGTTGAAGTTCTCAACGAACTGCCTGAACCCGGATGAATCTGCAGATGTCACGCTGGCAAGCAAATTGACAGTGTTGCCGCTGCCAAGCTGTGTGAGGATTGCCTTGCCCGTGCCGGGCCTGGAACCGCCTCGTTCGCGTTCGTCGTAGACCTCCGATACCCGAACGTTACTCAGGTCAGGGGACGAGTAAGGCGGCTGCCGTTCGAACGACAGTCGCCTATCAAGTCCTTTGACCGGGAAACGCAGCTTGATTTTCCTGCTACGTGCCATTGTGCCTCTGCTTACGAGTTGACCATGGCGTCGAAGTTGCAAGACGCCGCGGTGCCGATGTTGAGATACAAGATGTCGTCCAAGGTCGTGCCGTCAGTCTTCACGAAGATACAACCCTTCGCGTAGTTCTTGTCGCCATCGGTCGGGACCGTGTCGCCTCGGACATAGACTTTGGCGACGTGTTTGACGCCGTTGACCATTTCGACTACGGAGGCTTCTTCGAGGAAGCGTCCGAATTGTTCTGGGTTTGCCATGTTGGCTGCTCCTATCTTGGTTTCGTTACGAGTGAGAACCTGAGAACGCGTCGAACAATGCGTTCGTCGTGAAAAGCATGTCGCTGTCGGTCAGCGCTTGATCAGATCCCCACTTCAAGTCCGTACCGTCGAGGTACGCTCCCATCTCATTTGCGACAGAGAACGCATACGCTTCGACATAGTGAGCCGGATTGTTGAGGATAGAGACGGCTCTGCCTGATCGCCTCAGATGCCAGTTTTGCTTACGGTCCGCACCGCCGGGCTCAAACCCAGTGGGCGGGGAGAGGTCTGCCGGGTCTTCTGCCTGGACGGCGATTGAACTTTCGATGATAGACATGCGGACCATCGCTCGAAAGTCCTCGTTTTGAGCTACTTCGTTTTGCTTTTGATACGTTGACATTGTCTTTCCTCTTTTTTAGACTGTTGGGGGTGAAGATTTGTACGTGTGACCTACCGGGAGGTTGTCTTCAAGGCCATACCGCCATGCAAGGTACCCTTCGTACCGTGCAACATTCGCAGAGGACACATCAGACGTTCCAACGTGCATGCCCCAGGCGTCCGTAAGACCGTTCGTTTCGCCTCGATTCCGGCCAAGTCGAAGCACGTTCGGAGACGACAGCTTCGTTGTGTACGATTCCGAGCCTCGCTCTGTTCCGTCGACGTTCACGGCTACCGTCCCCGCGCCCGTCCAATCCAGTATCACGCCATGTACGGAAGGCCCATTGTGTGGTGACCCCGACAACGTGAAACTCTCACATACGCCGCCTTGGGTTTTGCCGTCGAAATCGCTTGGACTGTCTGCTTGGTATTGGTAATCTTCTGTTCCGCTTTGGCTAACAATTGACGCGGTGTTTCCTGCAGGTGGGCCGGTGTTTTCGAACACGATGAACGTAGCCAGATCTCCGGACGACGGCATTGCTACGGCGGCAGTAGTGCGCATCCACCGCTCGGCGTCCGGCGACCCCAGGCAATTCAGCCCTCCGATGGTATCAGAGCCGGTTCGTGGTCGCTCGGCAGATACGCTTTGGGTTAGGTCGAACCCGTTTGTGCTCCTGTCGGCGATTTGACTCACCCGATCCCCGACCTTCGTAAGGCTGTCGCCGTAGCTCGGATCGTGGAGGAACTCCAGGCTGGTATCGTCGTCCAGCGGCGTCCAGTTGTGAACAGCGTTCGAGTTAGCCGGGGTCGAGCCTGCCGCGTTGATCGCCGTGACGACACATCGAATCGACGCGCCTTCTTTGTCGATAGTGACGTCATAGGTTGAGGACGTGGCCCCGAGGATGTTGACCTCGTTCGCCTGCCATTGGTAGCTGTAGCTATCAACGCCGCCTGTCCATGTTCCGTTTGTGGTGGACATCGTTTGTCCGACGTACCCTACACCGGTGACGACAGGCGGCACTGTGTTGACGGGCGCTCCTACGGCACTCAGCAGTCCCCATGTATGGCCGAACTGAAAATTCATAAATAACCTCCTTATGCCGCTGTCGGGGGTGCGGATTTGTAGGTGTGACCAGCGTCGAGCTGGGATACGCGATCCCACTTCCAGGCCATGTATCCTTCTGCCTTCTGAATGGTCGCGCTGTCCACGTCATCCAGAATAACGAAGTCGGCCGCCGCGCCATTCGGTCGTTCTGATTGACTGCGGTTCGCGAAGATTGAGAAATAGGCACCTGTCTGCGAGACAGGCGAATTGTAATCGTTGACCGATCCCCTATCAGTTCCGTCCATTCGCGCGGAAATTGTGTTCGCGCTGTAGTCGAACACAACAACCGTCACGACCGGTCCGGAATAGGGGCCGCCGGTCAAATTGAATGACGTGGCTTCCGTAGTGTTAACGCGACCGTCAAACTCTGTTGTTGGGTCACCCTCGCTGGCTTGAAACTGATAGTCGTCCGCCGCCTGCCAAGAGTGTAAACTCTGCAAGAAGTCGTTCACCGAGTCAATGACAGCCAAATGGACGACGACAAAATTCCCGTTTGAAGGCAACTGTAATGAGGTACTCTCCAACCCTTCGCCGCCGTTAAAGTCAATAACATTGAGACTATTGAGGCTACGCGTGCCAGTGGTCGGAGTTCCTAGTGAGACGAAATCATATCCGTTCTCGGATTTGTCGTCGATTTGATCAACATCGTCGCCGGTTGCCGTGATTGTGCTCGTGTCGGATGAATCTATCCAGGTGCGCAGGGTGGCGTCGGACGGTATCCAGTTGTGGATGGCGTTCGAGTTGGCTGGATCAGATGAACCCCCTGCATTGCTGGCGATCACCTGACATGTGATTGACGTGCCCTCTGTAGTCGACGTGACCGTATACGTGCTCGACGTCGCGCCAAAGATGTCGATGCCGTTCGCCTGCCATTGATACGAATAGCTGTCAACGTCGCCGGTCCACGTCCCGTTCGTCGTCGACATAGTCTGGCCGTTGTACCCAACTCCTGTGACCACGGGGGCCACAGAGTTGACGGGCGGGTCTACGGTAATCAGCAAACCCCATTTATGGCCGAACTGAAAGTTCATATCAACTCCTCAGAGTGATCAGGAACCGCGCGTTCTGCTGAATGTGTAGTAGAGGACGTCGTCGGCTGTTCCGATGATGCTGAACGGGCCGCGCTTGAACGCCTCCGGGACGTCTTTGTTGGTGACGTCCTTGCCTGGCGCCAGGTTCCACCCTTGATCGTCGACAGCCGTATCGCCGTTGAACGCGATGAACACGCTCCCGCTGTTGTCGGCTGGCGTCTGGAAGCAGAACTCCTGCGGCTCGGCGTCGCCGATGTCTTGCGCAGCCGTTGTGACCGTCAGTTTACCATATTTCGTTGCTGCCATTCCGTGGTCTCCTAAATTGGCGTTCCGTTTCTGGTGATTATCGCACCGAGTGTGCGGTCATACGTGTATGCCGTCAACCACGGCGAGTCGTCTTTGTTCTTGCCGAGGTTGTCCGGCATATGGTCGCGCCTGTCACGACCTATGCTTGCACGTAATGCGCGCTGAAATTTGATCTCATACGTACCGGCGACGCCGTCCGCTTCGACCTCTGCCTCCGCAAGGCATGCAAGCCGAACCGTCTCGGAATGCGCCTCAATGCCGCGCGGATAGTCGAGGGATGCAGTAAGCGCATCCGGAAGCACGGCATAGCGGTAGGTGAGGGTAGTGATCGCATCCGGCGTCGGATACATCAGAGCTTGTTGCCGCTGCCCTGCGGCGCCCGTCATTGCCACGGACGCGATTGCGAAGTACTGCGGCGTGTCGGTGTACGTATTCTCTGCACGAAGCTTGTGGATCTGGCCGATACCGACGCGGCGTACTTTAAGCGGGTACGTGTCCTGGTCAATGATGTAGAAAGATCCGACAATGCCGCCGAAGTCGTCCGGGAGCCGGTAGTCGCCGGTCGGCGTCATTGTGAAGGTGTCGCCGGAGTCTTCGCCGCTGGCATCGCCAAGCACCTTGATCTGCGTCGCGCTGACGTATTCAGCGACGGTATAGCTGTTTTCTGACGTGTCGAAGACAAAGCTGCCGTCGACCATTGACGGATAGAACTTGTTCGCGGTCGCGGTGATTGTCGAGTACGTGCTCCCGTCGTAGGACGGGGCGCCGCTGGTCGTGCCGGTTGTCTCAGGCCACACCACAAGCGTCGTCACCGGTTCGAGGAAGCTCCACTTGTGCGGGACGCGATCGTTATCTATGATCTCCGGGAACAGGAACCGCCTGTACCCCTGATTAATCACATTTGTGATCAACGCCAGCCGCTCCGCGCTCCACTTCGCCTCGGTCCGCGAGAACCCAAGTTGATACGCAACGTCAAGCTTCAAGTCGTCCAGGACCGTTGTGAGTGTGGGCTCTGACATATTTCAATCCTTGTTTCAGGGTAAGTGCTGGACCTGCACACCTGTACAGGCCCAACACCGGACCCCGAAGGTCTGTGGTTAGCTGGAGAGCGTTGCTCCGGCGTAGTAACGCAAGACCCACTCCGCGCCGAGCCACTCAAGGATCGCGATCTCATCCGCCGCGTTGAGTGTGATCGTTGCGAGGTTGGTCGCGAGATCCGCCTGGACGCCGGTAGTCACGGTGACGACAACATTCTTGCTGTTGCCGACCAGCGTGGTGATCTTGAAGCCGACTTTCTGACCCGTCTCTACGCCGTCAGCGAGAGTGAAGGTAGCGTGGTCGTCGTTGATCGTACCGCCGTTGATCAGGTTCATACCGCGTTGAGACAACACGATGGCGCCGCCGGCGGCTTCCGGGGTGATGTTGAACACACCGGCATTGCCGTCGCATTCACCAACGCCTTCGTCCAGCAACACATCTGCGAGACCGGCTTCGGTGAGCGTCTGCATCACAGTACCTGCGCCGCGACCGCCGCTCAGGCCGCCCTTGTAGAACTTGCCGGTGGCGTAGTCGACTGACACACGGTCGTTGAGCGTCACGGCCTCGCCGATGTAGCACTGGGCTACGGAACCGCCGCGACCTGGCTCCCAGATCTTGGTCGTCTGCGACCGAGTGAGGGCCTGCGAATGAACACCGGCGAAAAACCGGTTATTGGTAACCGACGGAGCCTCGACGCGCTTGTGGCGCTCGGGATCGACGTTCGCGGCTGTGCCATAGTCCATGTTGTACATGCAGGCATAGCCTTTCGTTGCTTCACCTGCTTCGCTGAGAACGCGACGCGGGTTCCGACGGTACTGGTCTCTGTAGTTTGCTTCCATTGGCATGATGTCAATTCCTCAATTTGAGTTTGCGTTCTGGTGGCTGAGCTAACCACCCATTTGGTGATCGCCTGAAGTTAGACGCGGTTGATCCACGCCTGACGACGACGGTCGGTGCACATCACGTTCCACGTCAGGTCGGTGAAGACCGCGCGGACGTTGTGCTTTCCGGCGACTGGGTCAGGGCCAGTTTCCCGGAAGTTGTTCTTGCTGTGAACCATGACCTTCAGATGCTTCGTATCGAGCATAAAGATCGGGTACGAGTCGCTTGACCATTCGACGTCGATCTGCGGTACGTACTGGAACGGAAGACGCTTGAACGTCACCGTACCGTCGTATGCCGCGAGGTCGCGGCCGATGTTGTCGTTTTGGGCGCGGGCCATGGTGATCAGACCTTCGACCACCTCTTCGCCGCAGAACAGCTTGTACCGCGAACCTTGGGCTCCGTCATTGCTGAGGGTCTTGACCGGGCTCATGAACTTGCAGGCGCGGAACGCACGGCGAAGCTCGGCGGCGAGGTCGCTGTCCGTGAACGCGTCGTAGACAGCGTTGTAGTGCTTCCACTTGGTGTACGTGTTCGAGGACAGACCGCCAGGACCGGAAGAAAACCCGGTGATATCGCCGCCGTTGAAACCGCGGCTGGACGTGGCCGGCTTCAGCCAGTACTTGATACCCCACGGGGTTATCACGTCGTCGCTGTTGTCCGGCGCCTTCCAGAACGACTGCTCCAACTTCTCTGCGAGCCCGAGCATCATGTCCACGAGACGGGTACCGATCAGATCAACGATCTGTTCGGGGCCTTCGTTCATTGCCTTCTCGGTGACGTCGTAGATGAAGTTGTTGGTCGTGTGCCGCATCGGCACGACGACGTTCTGGAGGTTGTCCTGCACGCTGAGGTCGTCATCGGCGTAGAGACCGACGTGTTCCGCGGTGCGGGACTGGTCGACCATCAGCTTGTGCGTCATGTTTTCGGTCGAGTTGAACTTGATTGCGTCCCTGCGGAGCAATTGGTTCATCACGATGTACTCAGGCAGATCCTGGGCGATCATGCCGAAGTTCGGGTCCGGCAGGCTTTCCAGTGTTGATTTGACGAGATCGTCAATCGCTTCTGCTGCAATAGCCATTGTTCAGTTGCCTTATGTTAGCGCGATCCAGCCGGCTTAGCCGAAGTTTTTCTTCCACCAGCTCTGCGCGACAGCAACGGCCTTTGCCCGGCCTTTCGGCATGTCCTCAATTTTCTGAGGAACTCGGCTGCTTGGCCGTGCTGTGACGCGTTTCTGCCGGTGTTGAGTTGCCTTCTGCTTCACCTTGCTGACTGCGCGTTTTTCGATTTCATCAGGGAACGTGAGCGTCAGCGCTCCTTGCAGGAGACGATTGCGATCCCATTCGGGATGCGCCCTCGCGAGGTTGTCCATTTCGATCACAACCTTCTGACGGTTGAGCACCTTGGGGTCGTTGTCCGGGAGCTGGCCGATTTGTTCGCTGCCAAGCAGGTCGCCCCACTGGTCAGCGCGTTGGCTCAGCTCGCCGTCGAACCACTTGGTGAACTCGACACGCGCCTGTTGTTCGGCGGCTTGGCGATCTTGCTGCATCGTGCCTTTCAGCTCGTTCAGCTCCTTCTCGCTGGCTGCCGCTTTTTCGTGCATCGCCTTGCCGAACATGTTGAACTGTTCCTGCATCTTCTTGAGAACACTGGCCGATTCGTCGTCGAAGTCTTCCGGGATCTCAAGCTCGAATGGCTTGAACTCGTCAACCGTCGGCTCTTCAGCCGCTGCACTGTCACCGCCCTGCCTTGGGGCAGAGCGTTCCATCAGGATCACAGCCTGAGTCAACGCCTCGGGCGTCGCGAACGCCTTCAGATCGTCTGCTGTGAGCCCTGCCTTGCCTGCACGCATGATCAGACCGGGGTCCATCACTGCGGGTGCAGGCGTCGGCATATTGCTGCTGCCGGGATCATTGTCATCGGCTGCTGCGTTATCGGCGCCGGGATCATTGTCATCGACGTCGGTGTTTTTGTCTTCGCTCTCTTCCTGGCCGTCGCCGTCCGCGTTCGGTTTACGCGCCTTCTCGATGTCGTCGCTCCAGTCAAACAATCCCTGGTTCACGTTCTCAGGGGTGTTGACCTGCGACTCGTCGACAGAGAACGTGTCAGGCGACGGCTCTTCCGGGCCATTGTCCTGCGGCGTCTCTGTCGTCTGTTCTGCGGAATCAGGCTCTTCAACGGCTGCCGGGGTCTCGGCGCCGTCGTTTGCCGACCAGTCGTAGAGGTTTTTGTCTGCCATGTTTCGGGGCGTCCTTTTTTAGCAGTAGGAATCGCGGTCGACAAGCCCGTGATGCCTCAAGTGTCTGCGTTGATGTTCCATAGAAGTGTAGATCGCATCGCCGGTCTTCGGGTCGTACTTGGTGGGCACGCCGTGCTCACGGTCGTACTTTTCGGCGTCTGCGACCTGTGCTGCCGCCACGCCTGCCGCGCAAGAGCGCTTTGGCCAGACGGACGATTGATGTCCACCGACAGGGGTGAACACGCGTTTTGCCAACGAGCCGTCGTCCAGCTCGATGAAAATCTTCTTGTTCTCACCTTCAAACTGACGCGCCTCAAGCTCCGCGATTGTCATCGTCAGAACGATCTCTTCGCCGTCAGCCTTTCGGTATACGTACTTAGGCATCGTTGCGACCGTTCCTCGCTTTGCAGTGGTCAGTCATCTTGGTGATGGCCTCCGTGTTGTTCTTGATTGTGTCGCTCATGTTTGTTCGCACCCATTCTTCGAGTGAGAACAACCTGTTTGCGATCACAAAGATCAGTACGATAGCAATCAGCCCTAGGGGGCTGTCTACCACCGTAACCAGTTTTTCAATTACCATGTCCATGGTCCATCCTCTCATATCCGCATGATTGACGCTTGTTGTTTCGGCTGATCGTCCTGACCGAGCAGAGCCTGAGCCATTAAATTGTCACGGTTCTGCTGCGTCCCGCCGGTCGGCACGTTTCGCCGGATGTATTCGCGACTCGTCACGTTCGACGTTGACGAGGGTTGTGGGTTAATGGGGTCTTGTTGGTTATTCGCCTGCGCGTCCTGGAACTGAATCATGTTCTTCAGCTCAGGCGCATCGGCGTACCGCGAAAGGATGTCGAGATACTCCACCATGTTCAGCGTCCCGCCTTGTTGCTGTAGGAACGGCATGGCTGGGAGGATCGCCTGCTGCAGGAGTGTGGTGAGCATCTGCAGCCGTTCCGGCGGCGACATGTGCGTTGTCGAGTACGGGTCGATATTAATGTTGTAGTCGAGGAAGTCGCCCTCTTTCGACTCCTCATTGAACCGGACTGGGATCTCCAGGCCGACGTTCGACGTCCGCTTGACGAGCGGCAGGTCGATCATCGGGTCGTACCACAACTCGTTCGCGACCGCTTTGCCGACGCTCTGTGCAAATGATTCGTACCGCTGCCGGAGGATCTCCATGCGCTTGGAGGCGGACGCGCCGAGGAGCTGGTCCTGGCCAAGCGTCTGCGACTGCGCGCTCAGGCCGCCGAGGAGGTCGAGGTTCCCGGCCATGTAGCTGTTCCAGTCGCGAAGTTGCAGGAGCATCGCTTGAGTCTGCGGATTTGCTCCGCCGAAATTGAGCTGGGCTATCTGCGACGGATCGGTGACCCCGATCATATCGCCGTCGTTGGCGTCCTTGACGCGCTTTGCGTCCTCGGCGCCTGTCGCGCTGTATGCGGTGACGTCTTTCTGCCGGCGCGACTGGTTGGCAAGCTTGATCATCAGATCATTCGCAAGCTCTGACAGGTCGCGGATCGCGCTGACGGGGGCGACCGGCATCACATTATCTGACACGGGCGCGAACGTGAGCAAGTGATACGGCCCGATCTCGACGCCGCCCCATTCCACGGTCCTCAGATTCACTGCTGAATCGTTGGCGGGAATGGTGACGACGAGCCCATCAGCCGGGAGCCAGACGTCCCTGAGTTCAACCGACCTGCGGTAGCACTGCGACAGGTTGTCATGCCCGCCGATCCGCTTGATCGCGTGCTGCTCAACGTCGAGATCGTCGTAGAACGACACCTTTTCAGTGTTCTTGTAGAGCCCGCTCTCCTTGAACATCTCATAATCCATCCGGTACTTGTTCGATGCGAACGAACACTCGGTATACCGCCGCGCGGTCGTGTCATGCACCCAGTCATCCAGGCTGACGCACTTCGCATACGGCTGAGTCGCATCAATCAATGTGCCGTCGTCGATTGCGGCGGTGCCGACCTTCATAATCCCGATCGAGAACATCGCGTTCATCACGCATTCCTGGAACTCGTCGCGGAGGTTCAGTTCGTTGGCCACATGGTTCAGCGCGAGATCAAGCATGGACGCCGGGCGCTTGAGCCCTGCCACGACGGGCCTTGCCAGGAACTTCGGGCAGACCGGGGCAATGCTCTGCACATAGATGTCGACCGCAAGTTGCAGGAGGTTCAACGGCGTCTGCTTCATACCGCGCTTATCGTTATCGCCGTAGTACTTGCCGACATACATCTGCATCGTGTCAAACGCATGCTTGCGGAACGGCTTGAGCTGATCCGCCGAGCGGTCAATTGCCGCGCCTAAGTCTTGCAGGCTCTTTGTCGAAAGCGGGTTATACGCCATTATCAACTCCAAACTCTAAATTCAGTTCGTTTTTCTGCTTCTTCCCGCCGCATGATCCGTGATTTCATGCTATGCTGCGGTACCGGCCTCGCCTTCATCTGTGCGTCACCCTTCGGCAGCCGCTGCGGTTTGAGCCCGGTCACGGCCTTCCACGCCAAGGCGTCGGCAATCACGCGGTCGCCGTGCGACTTACCGGCGCCGGTCGGGTCGAGCGAGTTGTTCGCTGCCGAATGAACCACCTTGTCGCCAGGCAGGTTGATGTATTCCCTGCATTCGAGGATAGCCGCTTCGCTCGGATTCGTGAACAGACCGTGCGCCAGGGCGTCGCGGTAATTGCTAAGAAGCGCGAACTTCTTCTCCGGCGAACTCGGCCATCCAGGGATGTCGCTCGTCTTGTGCTTGATCGACACATCGTCGCGAAGGCGGTAGATCTTACCGTAGCCCGCGTCAAGCACTTTCTGCCCGAAGTTCCGGCCGGGGCCGTTGTTCTCCCAGATCAAAAACGCTTCGTTGAACAGCCGTGCGACCTGGACCGCGTACCGACCGAAGTTCTCCGGCGAGATCGACGGGTTCGCGTATTCGGCGATCTTCTCACCGGTATCAACATCGACAACGCTCAAGCACGAGTTCGACGCGCCGGTACCGGCAGAGATGTCAGCGGCGATCGCGCACCGCATATATTCAAGCGGGCGCATGGTCTCATTGTCCACGCCGTGATACCAAAGCTGCCAATGCGGCTTCGACTCACGATCAAACGCAATGACGCTATCGTCATCGTGAAACGTGAACGTACCCAAAGCAAGAGGTTCTCTCTTCTGCGTGCTGAGTACGTTCTGAATGACGCCCTCATCGAAGAACCTGAACGAGCTGTTGTGGTAGTCGATGTCAAGCTCTTGCGCCACGAGCATCGGATGCGCTCTGCGCCGGCACTCCCTGTCGTACCACGGACTCCTGAGCTTGCCGTCCGTCAGGAACTGGTAATCTGAATCAAACTGCATCTCTTGCACTTCACGACCGTTCGGCGTGTGTTTCAGGAACACAACGCTGTCGTCGGTGTACAAGTGATGATCCATGGCGCCCGGATAAAACTGTCTGTACCCCTTCCCGTTCGTATAGAGCCCCGCGTTCTTCCTCGTATCTTCGCTCCAATGAATCTGAAGTATCTTGCCGTCCGCTGAGAACCCTTTGCTGATCTTCTCGCGTACATCGAAAAACGCATTCCCCGTGCCCTTCGGCGTCGAGTTGAATATCCTGGAGTTCGTCACGTCCGCTGTCGCCGCAAGGATGTCGTAGCCGTCCGAACGAATAAATGACGCAAACTCATCAAGTAACACTGCCCTATGCCGACCAGAACGAAACGCGTTCCCCGAAGCCGCACTACCAAGGATCGAGCTGTCATTCACCTCGTTCAACAGCATCCTCTCGTTGTGCAGGTACTTCGGCCTCAAAAACCACGGAAGAAGCCTGAACATAAACTCGATCTTCCAGAACAACGAGTCCTTACTCCCCGTCTTGTCAACGTGCTCCGCAGTGTCACTCGCAAGACCAAACTGCTGGTTCGACTCAAACAAGAACTGGTGACACATCGGCATCAAACAACACCAACTCGCCCCAACATCACGGCTCTTCTCGATCAACATGTCACACTTCCCAAGACACTCGAACACATTATGAATCAGCTCATCCTGAACGTCGAACGTCACAAACGGGACCACAGGGTTCTTCCCCTGATCCCCTAAACGAGGGTCATATGTCCACGCAAACGTGTTGACGAAGAACAACGGATCCGCCGCACACGCAGCCTTGATCTTCGGAATCTCACTCCTACCCGAAGGACTCTGCAACTCCCGCATCAAACGCTCGCGATACTTCACATTCGCAACAACGTCCTTCGGAACCCCGTCGTAAAACCGATAGTCTGACCTACTAAAACTCATGACGCTTCCTCCCCCTCCTGCACATCACGCAACCAATCTGCAAAAACCTTGTCCAACTCTACCTCGCTCTCCTCACCCGCACGACGCGCCTGCTCCTTCTTACTCGGCAACAACAACTCCTTCACCAAATCATTATGCCTGTCCTCGCCCTTCGCCGTCATCACCGTCGCACGATAATGACCCCACGCCGTCAAACTCGGAGCATCGTCCCGCTTAACACCCTTCAACAACTTCACCTCCTCTACCCATTCAATGTCCTGCAAACGACTCGTCTTCGGATTCCCCCTCTTCTCAACCCAGTACTTCGGATCCTCAAACGGAATACCACTCGGCAATACCTCCCTGCCTACCACACCCTTCACATCGCCATCACACTGCGCCGGCGCATCAATACCATGCAACACCGCATAACTGCCAGGACCGTAAACAGGGAACAACACATTATCGATCTCGTCATACGTCATCCCCGCCTCCTTATGACGCTTCTTCAACGCCTGGTACTTCGACCAACGCTTCTCAGCCTTCAAACGACTGCAACGCTGCTGCGTCGTCTCGACATCGCGCCACTTACTCTTGTTTCGTGGATGTGGAGCCAAATCCCAAAATCCTCCATAGTGGGTAAATTTTACTCATACTCATAATCTACTCAACACAACTCAATCGCGCAAATCATTGCAATTTGCCGACAGAACCATTCTAAGGGGTGTAGGGGCGCGAACGGGGCGAAATCCGGGTATTCACCTACGGTGGGGGGTGGAGGCGGCTGAGGGGGCTTAAAATGGAAAATGTGAAAAATATATTTTTCGGAGGGGGGGGTACCTATAATGGGGCGGCGGCCAAAGGCCGGGGGGTCTGGTCAAGATCCTGGCTGAAAAAAGGGTACCCATACGCTCACTGTATGGACGTCCTCAGCCTCACGAACATGTACAATCCTCTCAAATGCCGCGCCCATAAGTAGCGTTTGAGGCTAAATCAACTATACCGAATCAGTATTATGCGACATCAGGCTTTATCAAGAGTTGGCTATAACCCATTGCAAGGCCAGGCTGTTAAGGGTGATTCAGGGAGCATCAGATGGGACGACCTGCTACTTATGGGCTCACGGCTCACCTTGAAAGGGCCGGGAGGGCTGATCGCGGGAGCTGGCATCGCGCGGTCCTGCGGTGCTACCCCGTCCCCTTTCATCCCCTCTTTTGCCCCTTCTGATCCCTTTGGGATTTCTCCCCCTCTCTCTCTTACTCTCTCTACCACCACAATACCGAATGATAATACTACGCACGTCATACGCGCATGTGAGGCCGTGGCGGTCCCTGGTGTGATTGAGGGGTGCGGAGTTTTGCCGCGATAGCGCGTTGGTTGTTCCTACGCGCCTATGCGAGGTTGTGCTATATCGGCGATGTTCCGCGGTGGCGGCGTTATCCGCGGCGGAATTGCCGCTGTCTGTCGTTGGTTGGTGTTGTATGCGGTTGATTTGACGGCATGCCTAGGGGTAGTTGTTGTGCTGTATGCCGTGTTGTCGAGAGCCTTGCAACACCTTTTTTTGAGGCTAAATCCAGTTTTTTCTAGAAACCTCTCTAGAAACCCTTCTAGATCTGGTTATTGTTGTTTGTGTTGAGAGACCGCACTACCACGACTTCCGCGGCTCTCACTAACGGAACAACCAACACGAAGGAATCGAGATCATGATCAACGAAACCACCGTCAAGACCGCCGCCGAAATCGCAAAGAAATGTGGACTCAGCGAACCCCTGCCGGAAGAAAACTTGAGTGATTGGGCCTTGAATGCCCTTGTCTACGTCCAGGTGCGGACAGTAGGCGAGGCTGAACCAGGATTCGCCTACTCCGCATCGCAGGCATTCGGAAAATGGTTTGACGCCAACTTCGAAATTGTCGCTAAGCGGTAAGTCGAAACGCCCTTTGGGGCGTCTATCGGGGATAGCCTCCCGATACTGATGAGACAGGCTGAGATTTTCGACAATTGAACCGCGCATCCCTCACCAAGGGTAGCCATCACCGCCGGCGTCTACTGACTGCAACCGACCGCAGATAGAGCAGTATACCGAATCCGCTGGCGGCAGTACTCCCTCCGTTAGATAGCCTACGGGCAGTCGGAGCGGATGAAATGCGCGGCCAAAGCTTTTGTGGTGAGTACCGCGGTTGACGTGGTACTCTCACACAACACAACACAACACAACACGAACCACTGGTAACCGCCATGACATCCCCAACACACGAAATCATCGTGTCAGCCCTGGTAACAGGGAGTGTTATTGCAATAGTCCTCGCTTTTTTCACCCACGAGGCCAACTAATGACAACCCTCCCCCTTATCGTCACCCTCCCCATGCTGCTTTTGTGCTCCGCTGTCGGCCTTTGGTTGCGCCTGCTACCGCAGGACGACTACCCAAGCGACCGGAGCGATAGCTAAACACACAACACACGAAGGAAACAACGATGGATATACAACTTCAGATTGAACTTGACCGGCTCGAAGAAAAACTCTGGGATGAGCTTACGCGGGAAGAGAAGAAACGTTCGATAGAGCTGCACGATGCGCTCTATAATGATCACGCCGACGATTGCGGCGCCGGCTCACTACTGCCCGCCGAGCCGTCATTCGACGCCGCCTGGTAGACCCTCCCTTCCACGTCAACCGCAGTACTCACTACAAAAGCCTCACACATTGAAACCTGAACCCGGGCGTTTTCCTTTTACCCTTGGCAGGAGAACAGTTATGGACCCCAACGCAATACTTGAAGATATTGAGAACGC
>Ga0272441_10007190_pt1 | contig 18206 bp, 11 predicted proteins | sample SSMProp6N_FD_193582 | JGI IMG/M metagenome (GOLD analysis project Ga0272441, IMG submission 193582) | Marine sediment archaeal communities from Little Sippewissett salt marsh, Falmouth, MA, United States - SSM-Prop-6N | ecosystem: Environmental > Aquatic > Marine > Wetlands > Sediment ... | reverse complement strand
CCATTGCCTTCCGCCCCTTCCGGAGCTCGTCGGAAACCGCTGCCTGCGCGTCTGGCCGATACCCGATTCCCGATACCTGCCTACCGGCAGGCAGGCCCGATTCCTGAACGGGCTACCGGCTCCGGGCTTGCTACTCTGCGAAGTGGCGCTTCGCTACGTAGCACGAGACCGGCTACGTCCTTGGGTTGCGGGCGAAGCCTGCCTGCCGGCAGGCAGGCCTGCACTGAGCCTCTGTGGTCAATCGGCTCGCCACGGTCATCTCGTCGTCCACTTCGCCCAGTCCGGCGGCTTCGGCCGCTTGTAGGCGTCCGCGCCGATGTCTTTGAAGCGGGCGTCGGTGGAGGTGACGCGCATCGTGGGCGTGCCGGGGTCGGCGAGGCGCGGGTCGAGGCCGTGGACGCCGTCGGCCTCGGCGGCCGGGAGACGCGGCGGGCGGCGGTCGCCGGCGCGGTACCATGCGTTGCGGCGGAACACGAACGTCCGCGGGGCGGTGTTGGGGCCGATGTTTACCACCGAGACCACCCGCCCGTAGACGACGAGGTTGTTCTCGAACACGCCGCCGTGGCAGGCCTGGAAGGGCCCGACGGGCTGCTCCTGGAGGATCCGCAGGCCCCAGCGCTGGGGCTGGTAGATCGTGTTGTGGTGGGCGCGCCCGCCGCGGGCGGTGGCCCACGCGACGGCGGCGTGGCTGCCGACGAACCGGTTGCCCGCGACGGTGATCTTCGTCGCCTCGTAGTCCTGCACCTTGGGGCGGAAGTACCGCAGGCCCGTGCTGCCCCCGATGTTGACGGCCCGCCCCCCGCCGGCCCGGCCGTCGAAGAAACACCCCTGCACGAGGATCTCCGACGAGCCGCCCTTCATCTGGAGGCCCGTGGCCTGCTGGAAGCCGCGTTTGGCGACGAACGTGCAGTCCTCGATGAGGCCCTGGTGGCAGCCGACCATGTCGATCGACGATCCGCCCCACCCCTCGACGCGGCACTTGCGGATCACGAAGCAATCCACGCCCGAGAGCTTCATTCCGTCGCGATTGCCGCGCGGGCCGACGTCGCGCACGGTGACGTTCTCCAGCAGGACGTGGTGCGCGGGTGTCTCGAACGACCCGCCGTCGTCGACGTTCAGCCCGTTGCCCGGAAAGCCCTCGGCCACCACGTTCCGCAGCGCCACGTACGAGCAGTCGCTCAAGTGAATCCAGAGCGCCCCGCCTCGAAAAACGGGCGGCCGGTTCGAGTCGCTGCCCTGGATCACGATCGGCGCGTCCGCCCGCCCGGCGCGATTGCGGAGCGAGAGTCCGCCGCGGTAGCGGCCGGGGGCAACGGAGATCGTCTCTCCCGCCCGAACGCGGGTCAGGGCCTGCCGAAGGGCCACGTCGTCGGAGACACGGACGACGCGCCGGTCGCCCGCCGTCGTCGAGGCTGTGGCGAGAAGGAGGCTAAGCAAGCAGGCGTTCATCGGGATGCGCTGCTGTCATATGGAACACGGGGGAGGGCAGGCAGGGCGTAAAGAGCGAAGCCAAGCCTCCCGGAAATGGCAGATGGTCCAGCGTTTGACATTCGTCCTTGCCCGCGCGGGCTGGTCCGCTCGCCGTGGCCTTCAAATCCACCGTTTGACCCACGAGCGAATCCCGCGTCCGGCCTGGACCATGACTAGGGGCTTGGGGCAGCGGCGGGCGACGATCTCGGGGACGGGGTTGTGGGTCATCCGCCGCAGGACCGGCTCGCTGGTGCAGCCGAGCACGACGAGGTCGTGGTCCTCGGCCTCGTTGAGGATCGCGCGGACGACGTCCCGGCCCCAGACGGTCTTGCCGACCACCCGCTCGCGGAGCGACTCGTCCCGCTCGATCTGCTCGGCGACGAAGGCGTCGAGGTCGAACCGTCCCCGTCCGCCGACGGTCAGCGCGGTGATCTTGCCGTCTTCGGGCTCGGCGAGGATTCCGGCGACCTCCAGGGCGAACGCGCTGTTGGGCCCGCCGGCGACGGGCACGAGGACGCGCTGGAACTTTCGGCTGCCGCCGCAGTCCTTTAGGACCAGCACGTCGCACGGCGAGCGCTCGATGATGGGGTCCACCGTGCTGCCGATGCGGAACACCCCGCCGCGTCGCCGGCCGTGCCAGCCGAGGATCAGCATGTCCGTTCGTTTCTCCCGCACGGCGGAGATGATCCCCCGCGCGGGGTTGCGGCAGTAGCGGATGGTCGTGCTGAGCGGGAAGCGCGGCGCGAGGTAGAGCATGGTCTCGAGGATGCCCTCCTTGCCGTCGAGCATGTAGCGTTCGGCGTCGGTCAGGGGGACCTGTTCGGGGACGGGCACCATGTGGAGCAGTTCGACGGACGCCTGCTTGGCCCCGCAGAGCTTGTAGGTCGTCTCGACCATCTCCAGGGCGTTGTGGGGGTTCGCCACGGCGACCATGATCCGGTAGCCCTCGGGCGCCTCGGCCCGCTGTTCCTCGAGGACGTGGATCTCGTCGGCGGTGGGCAGGGCGTGCTTGCGGGAGTAGGCGTAGTAGGTGACGATCCCCGCCGGGACCCACACGAGGGCGATCGCCCAGGCGATCCAGCTCTCGGTGACGATCGCCCCGGCCAGCAGGACCTGGCAGCCGAGCGCCAACACCGGGAACAGCGGGAACAGGGGCATGAGGTAGCCGTAGTGCAGCTCGTCGCTCATGTTCCTGCGGATGCGGATCACGCAGAGGTTCACCAGGAAGAACAGGAACAGGAACATGATGCTGGCGGTCGCCCCGGCGTGCTTGGGCTGCAGCGCGAGGGCGACGGCGAGGACGAGCACGGCCGTCAGGGCCAGCGCCCCGTAGGGCGTTTTTCGCCGGAGGGAGATTCTCGCGAACAGCGGCGGGAGCATGCCGTCTCGTCCGAGGGCATAGCTGGCGCGGGTGGCGGAGTAGATCGTCGCATTCAGCGCCGACGTCGCCGAGAAGATCACCGCCAGCGTGACCAGCAGGTTGCCGAAGAACTTGTTGGGCATCAGTTGCTCGACGGCCCGTTGGAAGCCGATCTCCGGGTCGTCGGCGATGTACTCCCAGGCGGGGCGCCCGCCCACGTCGGCGCTGCGGACGGCCACCACCGACGCGAACGCCACGGCCACGTACGTGACGGTGACGATCAGCACGGAGTACAGCATGGCCTTGGGGATGTTGCGGCGGGGCGCGACGGTCTCGTCGCCGGCCTGGGCGATGACCTCGAAGCCCTCGAAGGCCACGTAGATCACGCCCATCACGCCGAAGATCCGCCACCAGCCCCGGGGGACGAACGGGCGGAAGTTGGCCACCCGGTCCGGCTGCCAGATCGCGACGACGACGCCCACGACGCCCACGCTGAGCACGAAGAGCATCTGCCCGACGGTGAACAGCGCGCCGATCTTTCCCGTCTCGCTGCTGCCCCGGTAGTTGATGTAGATGAACAGGCCCGCCGCCGCGACGGCGACGGCCTTCTGGAGCACCGCCACCCCGCCGGCCGGCAGCGCGTCCAGCAGGCCCAGCCCGTGGAAGAACTCGACGGTGTAGGTGGCGAACGTGACGGCGTAGAACCCTCCGGCGGCGCTGGAGGCCAACCACTCCATCCACCCGGCGACGAAGCTGGGCCCGCGCCCGAAGCCGATGCGGGCGAAGTTGTACGCCCCGCCGGCACGGGGAATGGCGGAGCTGAGCTCGGCGAACGACATCGCGCTGAACAGGGCGATCAGGCCGTTGAGCGCGAAGGCGACCAGCAGCCCGCCGGGCCCCGCGCCGGAGATGCAGATGCCGATCCCCACGAACACGCCCGCGCCGATCATCATCCCCAGCCCCATCATCGTGATGTGGAAGAGGCTCAGGTCGCGGGACAGTTCCCCGGAGATCGGCGATTCATCGGCCACCGCGCAGCTCCCTGCCGATCTCTCTCGCGCTGCGCCGGCCGCTGCGGGCGATCCGCTCGATCGTCCGCCGGCCCCAGAACACCAGGTACGCCTGGAGCCCCAGCGCGGCGGCGAGGATCGCCAAACCGATGATCGCGTCGATCTCCATGCCGCGCACGTATAGCAGAACGAATGGAGGGAAGCAACACGCCGCGGCACCCCCTATGCCCACGGGCAGCGCCCCGTGGGCACCCGCAGACGTGTCCGAGGACACCCCACGCGCCCCAAGCCCACGGACGGCGTTCCGTGGGCACTCGCCCGTCCGGGCGAACGCCTCGACCCTATCGCCTCGGGCCCGGCAGGGGGACGGGCCTCGGCGGGCGGACCGGCAGGATCGCCGGGCTCATCAGGGCCGTGTGGACCATCACCCGGGCCTGGTAGCCGAGCGCCTGCCCGGGGGGCGTGCCGCGGAGGTGGTACAGCCGCCCCGCGCCGCGCTGCTCGCCGGGGACGAACCGCCCGCCGTAGCAGCCGCGGAGGTACTGCCTCACCTGCTCGGCCGTGACCTGCGGGGCCGGGACGACCCGCGACCGGCGCACGGGAACGGGCCAGCCGTACTGGCTGAGGTAGGCGTTGAGGACCTTCTCCCGCAGGGCGGCGAACAGTTCGGGCGAGTTGAACAGGTCGGCGGCGACGATCCGCGTGCCTGCCACGGCGACCACGCCGACGCAGCCGCGGGGCAGGCGCGGGACGATCCGCTCCCGCAGGCCGGCCAGTCGGCGGACATTCTCGGGCTTGGACACCGCGGCGGGGAGGTCCTCGGTGTCCGAGGCGGACTTCAGCCGGCGGTTGGCGCGGGCGACCTCGTCCCAGATGGCGTCCTGTCCGGCCTTGGCGGCGGCCCGCTCGCGGACGCCCTGGGGCACGACGGCGCCCGCGCCGTCGAACGTTCCCTTGCCTCGCCAGCGGCCCTTCTGTACGCAGTACAGCGGCAGTTCCGTGGTCGATCCGGGCGCCAGCAGGGCGTCGGTCCGCAGCGAGCGATTCTGCTTGCCGCCGGTGATCAGCTCGCCGCCCATCAGGAAGATCATGTGGTCGGGAGATTTGTTGACGAACCGCGCCCGGGCGACCTGCGCGCGGTCGAGCTCCTCGATCACCAGCACCCCCTGGCCGAGCGCCTGCTGCATCGTCAGGACCCGGTCGAGCCGCTCGACGCGGCGGGAGAGGGCGAGGGGAAACACCGTCAGCCGCCCGACGGTCGCCGGCGGGTGGATGTCCGCCCAGTCGAGGTATTGGGTCAGGAGGTTCCGGCCCGGCGCCCGATCGGCCTGGCCGATCGCGACCGGTCCGGGCGCGGCGAGACTGAGAACGAAGGCGAGGATCGGGGGGGTCGCCGTTCGCATCATTCGCTCCTTCCTGGAGCCTTGGCGCTCCATTGGGGGTTGGACGCCGAGCCCGTCGGGAAGTTCCGCCTCCGGCGACCGCCGGACCGCAGGCTTGACCTCCTCCTCCGGGGACGGTGCAATGTAGTGCGGCCTCGACGGATGGAGCCTTCCCGGCCGCGAGGAGAACGGCGCACGTGCTGAGAACGCTGTACGGATACCTGACGAGGGACCTGATCAAGGTCACGCTGCTGGCCCTGGTGGTGGTCACGCTGCTGATGACGGTCCTGGCGATTCTCCAGCCGCTTCGCAAGTACGGCTTGGCGGGGATGCAGGCGTTGAAGCTGTTCCTGTTCACCTTGCCGGCGATGCTGTCGTTCACGCTGCCGGTCGCGGGGCTTTTCGCGGCGACCCTGATCTACGGGCGGTTCAGCCAGGACAACGAGCTGCTCGCCAGCCGGGCCAGCGGGGTGTCGACCCTTTCGCTGATGCGCCCGGCGCTGGGGCTGGGGGCGGTGGTGACGGTGCTTTCGCTGGCCCTGGGCAACTTCATCGCGCCGGACCTGAGCTCGATCGCGGCGATGATTCGCAGCGACGTGCGGGAGTTCATCTACCAGCCGCTAAAGCGCCGCGGCTACATCGAGCTGCGTCGGGAGGGCTCGCGGCACATCATCCACGCCGACGTCGTGGACGCCGAGCACGACACGCTCCGCGGCGTGGTCTACGCCTACGTTCGCGATCCCAAGCAGCCCAGGGGGCCCGACGAGAAGCCCCGCCCCGGCGGGATGTTCCTGGCCTCCGCGGCGGCGGCGTACCTGGACTTCTACCGCGACGCGGCGGGGCGGTCGCGGCTGGTCGTCCAGCCCATCGCCCCGTCGATCACCCGCGTCGGGGAGACGGTCGGCCCCGCCCAGGCCCCCGAGAGCGAGTCGCTGCGATTCGTCGTGCCCCTCGACCCGCCCGTCAAGGAGAAGCCCTCCTGGTACAACTGGGAGAAGCTCATCGAGACCCATCGCGACCCGAGCCGGCACCCGGAGATCAACGGCCGCCTCGAACAGATCAAGCAGTGGGTGTGCAGCGACCTGTTGAGCGACACGATCATCGAGGCGATCGACGCCACCCGGCGCTACGACAAGTTCCGGCTGGGCGACGAGGTGTACGTCCTGGGCGCGGCGTCGGCCTCGAAGGATGCCGACGGCGGGGCCGTGCTCACCGGCGCGCCGCCCGGCGAGGACGGCCCGCCCGTCACGGTGACCGTGCTGCGCCGCGGGCACAAGATCGAGACGCTCACCGCGGCGCGGGGGCGCGTGAACATCGCCTGGTCGCAGTTCGCCGAGCGGGCGCACGTCACGCTGAAGCTCGACGGGGAGGTCACGTCGGTCACCGAGGGCATCGACGGCGGATCGCGCCGCCGCATGGCCGAGTGGAACCGCGGGGAGATCCCCGTCCCCGCCGACGTGCGGGAACGGACCGAGCGCATCCGGCTGGGCGACCTGTACAGAAACCCCAAGCAGTTCTCCCGCAGCGAGAAGGTCGAGCGGCACGTGGAGTATCTCCTGGACAAGCGGATCACCCACCTCCGCAACGCGCTGGTCGCCGAGATGAACGCCCGCGTGGCATACGGGCTGAGCTGCTTCCTGCTGGTCGCGATGGGCGCGGCGCTCGGGGTGATCTATCGAGGCGGGCAAGTCATCAGCGCGTTCGCCCTGTCGGCGATCCCCGCCTCGATCATCACCGCGCTGATCCTGATGGGAAAGGGCATGGTCCGCAACCCGGCCGTTCGGCCGGAATACGGCCTGGCGTGCATCTGGGGCGGGATCGCCGCCCTGCTGGTCGCCGACGCGGTGATCTACATGCGCCTGGCGCGAAGATGAGAAACAGAAGCTCTCCGCGATCCGTTCTCGGCAAGAAAGAGACCCAAAGGCCGATCGCTGACAGCCGATCGCTGACAGCAAAGGAACCATGCGTACACTCGATCGATATGTCGTCCGGAGCTTCCTGACGTCGGCGGTCCTGCTGCTGATCGTCGCCCTGGGGTTCCGCATCGTCGCGGACCTGCTGTTCAACATGGACGAGTTCGTCGAGAACAACACGGACCTCGGCGAGCTGCTCGAGCACATCACGACGTATTACGGGTACCAGTCGCTGATGTACTTCGTGGAGCTGGGCGGGGTGATCATCGTGATCTCCGCGGGCTTCACGTTGGCGCGGATGAACCACACCAACGAGCTGACGGCGATGCTCGCCAGCGGGGTCAGCCTCCACCGGGTGATCCTGCCGATGGTCGTCTCGGCGATGTGCCTGGGCGGGCTGGTGATCCTCGATCGCGAGGTGCTCATCCCGCCCAACGCCATGCGCCTCGTGATCGGCCGGGACGAGCAGCGGGAAATGGGCGAGTTCCCCGTCAGCCTCATGCCCGACGCCAACAAGACGATCTGGTGGTCGCCGCTGTACCGTCCCACCACCGGCGAGATGAAGGCCCCGGTCCTGAGCCTGCGCGACGCGAAGCTGCGCGGCCTGGCGACGGCGGCGTCGGAGGGCGTCGCGCGGCGCGTGGCGTTTGCCGGGTACCGCGAGCGGTTCCTCGGCCCCGACAACCGCCCGGTCCGCCCGCGAACGCTGGCCGGGTGGGATATCACCGCCGCGACCCTCTCGCGCAGCATCAACGCCGGCGCGCTCTGGCCGCGCACGCCGGACACGAACCGCATCTACACCCACCTCGGGCCCGAGGCGCTGCTGGCGTCCGCCAAGAAGCTGGCGGCGAAGTTCGGCATCGCCGTGCCGCCCGACGAGAAGATCCCCAGCGTCTCGGGCATTCCCCCGGCCCGGGACGAGACGTACGATATGATCATCACGACCCGCTGCGGCCCGGAGACCGACGAGCTGGTCCTCGACCCGTACGTGCCCGGCCGGCCGCGCGGCGGACGCCTCAATCGCCCGATGTTCCTCTTCAAGTCCTCCCTCGCCGAGGGCGAGCGGCTGCTGGGCATCTTCCACGCCGACGCGGCTACGTGGGTCCCCGACGGGGCCGGCGCCGCCGGGTACTGGGCGCTGGAGAACGGACGGTTCTTCCATCCCACGGAGCTGGACGGCAACGACCTGGTGCTCCGCCAGTCCAGCCGCCACCTCGACCTGCTGTCCACCGCGCAACTGACGGAAGTGATCGACCACGTGTCGGACCGCGACGCCGCCGTCCTCGCCAAGCACATCCGCTTCGCCGATCCCATCAACAACCTCGTCCTGCTGCTGGTCGGGCTGCCGTTCATCCTCTCGCGGGAGCGGAACATCAAGGCGTCGGCCGGGCTGAGCGTGTTGATGGTCGGCTCGTACTTCGCCTTCGTGCACGTCTGCCGGCTGATCGACCTGCCCCCCATGCTGGCGGCTTTCCTGCCGATCATGCTGTTCGGCACGATCGCCGCGGTCATGCTGGACTCGGTCAAGACGTAAGCCCTCCATTCCCAGCGGAGAAGCGGAGGATTCCGCTTTGTAGACCGCCGAGGCGCAGTATACTATGTGGCGTGCCCCGGCTTCGTGCGGAGGTGGCTGACCGAAGGGCGATGGTGGCGTACGCTCGCGCCACGGAGCAGCAAAGGAGACAGACCATGCATCCAGGCAGATTTGCCGGCGCGGTTTCCGCTGCGCTGATCGTGCTGTGCTGGGGGCAGACGGCCCGGGGGTGGGGAGACGACTTCAACGACAACTGGCGCGACCCGGCCGTCTGGGGGTATTCGCAATTCCCAGGTCCCGGGACCGACCTGACCGAGACGAATCAGCGGCTAGAGTTCACCTGCTCCCCGATTCCCGTCCCCATAGTGCACGGGGCGTCCTACGACCTCGCTTATGAGTTGCCCTATGCCGCGAACTGGACGGCCACGACGCACATCCACTTCGAGTCCGACGCCTGGATGCCTTTTTTTCCGGGCGACTTCGCGCTGGGCATCCGAATCGTCAATGGCGCCGACGCGGCGGATTACTTCGAGTTGAAGCACTCCATCGTGGGCGGTTTCACCGAGAACTGGGAGCTGGCCAGGTTCACCGACGGCGTACCCAGCACGCCGGCGCAACAGCCCACGGGGTCCGTTGACGGGCAGGTCCGAATCATCTGGAACAAGGACCTCGGATTCGTCACGACCGAGTACAACGAGGGCGGCGGGTTTGTCGAGCTCCCCCGGTTCTTCGTCGACGACTGGAACATGGCGGCCGGCGGCTCGTTCCGACTCTCGCTCTTCGGGAGCAGCCTGGACGGCGAATTGCTCGACGGCAGCAAGCTCTACTTCGACGACTTCCAGCTTTCCCCCGGGCCGGAGACGTTCTGGACCGACGGCAACGACACGTGGTTCGACGCGGGCAACTGGTCGGACGGCCTGCCCACCGCGGGGCGCGACGCGCGGATCGAGAACGGCGGGACCGCCCAGGTCGCCGCCGGCACGGCGGAGGCCAAGAGGCTCTTGATCGGCACGACCGGTCGCGGCGGGCTGGCGTGGACCGGGGGGGCGCTGGACGTGGGCGAGGTCCACGTCGGCCCCAACGGCACGATGGCGGTCGGGCAGGATTGGGCCTTCGACGGGCGCCTGGAGATCACGGGCGGTATCGTGGACGCCGCGCCCAACGCGTTGGCGTTCGACAGCGGTGGCACGGCGAGGATCACGGCGGGCAGCCTGCGGATGGGGAAGTGTTCCGTCGGGCGCGAGGGCTCGGGCATGGTGGAGCAGAAGGGCGGCTCGGTCGTCGTGACGGGGGCGCTCTCGCTGGGAGAAGGCGGCCCGGGGGGAGCGTTCGGCCAGGGCGACTACGTGATGTGGCAATCCGGGCCGAACGCGCCGTCTCTGTCCGTTGGGCAGTTGCTGGTCGGCAACGGCGGCATGTCGATGTTCGTGCAGCAGGCCGGCGAGGTCACGGTGGAGGACGGCTTGTGGATCGGCGGGGAAGGCGAGTCGGAGACGGTCCAGGCCGACTACACGATGGACGGCGGCGACTTGGCCGTAGGGGGCGACCTCCGCGTCGGCAACGGTTCGAGAGGCTATCTCACGCTGAACGACGGGACGGTCACGACGCCGATGCTGTACCTCGGCTACACGGGCGACGCCTGCGAGGTGCTCCTGCCGGACCCCGACGAGGTCGACGGCATGTGCGATCTGATGGGCGGCAACCTCGTCGTGCCGGGCACGGTATACGTCGGGCACTACGCCGACAGGTGCGGCAGCGGGCGGCTGGAAATCTACGGCGGCCACGCGAAGATCGGCACGCTGAACGTCGGCATGGTGGTCCCTCCCGGCCGGGCCGGGCCGGGCTGGGTGAGGTTGCACAACTCGATGGGCACGCTGGACGCCAACCGGATCAACATCGGTCCCCTGGGCTACATGGAGGTGTTTCCGGACGCGAACTGGGTCCTGACCACGCAGTTGCACCAGTATGGCGGGGAGCTTCGCGTCTGGAACATGGGCCTGGACGTCGAAGGCGGGGGGCAGGTGTTCCTGCACGACGGCAATTGCCTTCCGGGCTCGCTGGACGTCGGGGCGATGTCCGTCGGCACGTTCACGCAGACCGGCGGCTTGATGTGGGCCGAAATGGGCGAGCTCACCGTCGGCGCCCAGGAAGGCTCGAACGGAACGTACCTCCTTCAGGACGGCAACTGCACGGCCATGATGGTGACGGTGGGGCGGCATGGCACGGGGACGTTCCATCACAGCGGCGGGGTGCTGCACGCAGGGGATTGGCTGCGCATCGCTCAATGCCCGAACTCCGTCGGCACGTACAACCTCTCCGGTGACGGGGTTGTCGACGTCGGGGAGTGGGGGATCCTGACCGTCGGACACCGCGGCACGGGGGTGCTCAACCAGTCGGGCGGCACGGTTCGGGCCGGAACGCTGAACTTCGGCGGCGGGTGCACCGGCGTGGACCGCCCGCACGGGATCGGCACGTACAACCTGACCGGCGGGGCGCTGTACGTGCAGAGCATCTGGCAGCACGACGGGAACGGCACGCTGATCGTCGACGGGGGGGAGCTGATCAACCCCTCCGAGCCGATGGAGGAAGGCGGCCCCCAGCCGGACGTCCAGTTTCACTTCGAGGCGATGGAAGAGGGCGGGCACTTCACGTTCGGCGGCACGAACGGGCGGCTTCAACTGGGCGAGCCGGGCATGGAGTTCTACGTTCATGGTCGCAATACCTTCACGCAGACGGGGGGGACGGTCCTCGCGCACCAGATCAGCATCAACGGGGACCCATGGGGGGACGCCAACGCCCGGCCCTCGTACACGATGGCGGGGGGCAAGCTCCTGATGGAGGTGACGGGGGGGTTTTGCATGGCGGGGATTCGCGTCGGCGACCTCGGCCGCTTCACGCAGACCGGCGGGACGGTATGGACCAATGCGCGGGTCGTGATCGGCGGGGAGATGACGACCCCCGTCTACGACCTCAGCGGCGGGGAGCTGCAGCTCGTGCCGGGCTACGGGCCGTGCGGGCGGCTTCGAGGGGGCGAGTTGCACATCGGCAACCCGGAGTTCTGCGACAGCAACGGCCTGCTGATCGTCGGCGGCGAGGGCGTCGTTCGGGCGAACGCGCTCCGAATCGGCACCGACCCGGAGTGGTGCCCGGACGGCTTCCGAGCCAGCGCGACGCTCCGCTTGGCCGGCGGGAGCGTGTTCGTGACCGAACGGCTTGACTGCTTCGGCACGATCGAGGGCCACGGCCTGCTTGCCTCCGGGGCCGGGCCGGACTTCGGCCCCAACGCGACCGTCGCGCCGCTGGGCGGGATGCTGACGTTCGACATGCAGATCGACGCGTGCTCGCCCGCGGCCTTCCCGGTGGACGTGCCCGCCGACGCGGGCTTTCAGACGCGGGGCACGCTCGCCGGGCCGATCGCCAATCGCGGCACGCTGGCGGCGTACGGCGGGTCGCTGCACATCACGGGCGACCTGCTCAACACGGGCGTGCTGAAGAACGCGCCGCTCGCCAGCCTGTACGTCCACTCGCCCGCGCTGGACCACCGGGGCGATATCGAGGCCTACAGCGAGGGCGGCGTGAGCTTCCGGGAACCGATCGTCAACGGGGCGGGGCAGCGGATCGCGCTGTACGGCGGGACGGTCGCCGCGCCGCATATCACCAACGCGCCGGGCGGGGAGATGGTCGGCACGGGCACGATCCACGCCGACGTCACCAACCGGGGCACGACCGGCTTCTACGCCGACGTGCGGATCTTCGGCGAGGTCGTCAACGAGCCCAACGCCCTGATTCACCTGTCCGACGGCGACTTGCGCATCTTCGGGCATACGCAGAATGAGGGGTATATCAAGGTCCTCAACGGCGAGGCGATCTTCCACGGCGGCTACGACGGGGACGGGAGGCTGGGTATCGACCCCGCCCTGGCGGTGATGGCCGGCGACATGTACGTCGGGCCCGACGGCGTGGTGACCTGCGACGAGTTCAGCACGCTCCAACTCCGGGGCGATTTCCTCAACGCCTCCATCCGCCGAGACGCCTTCGACCTCGCGCCGGGCACGGTGCAGTTCCACGGCACTGGCCTCCAGCGGCTGGAGGCGGCGGGCGAGGACCAAGGCCCCGTCCTCGCCGGCTGGGACGACAACTTCGCCTTCGGTACGCTGATCGTGGAGATCGGCAGCCGCCTGGAACTCGTCGACGCGTACGACAACGCCCGGGACGGCGTCGATAACGAGGCCGTGTACGTCGGTGAGCTGGTCCTTGCGCCCGGCGTGTGGGTGGCGCGGAACGGGCGGAACCTCTACTACCGCAACGGCGGGGCCGTGAAGGTCCTGCTCGAAGGCGACTTCGACTGCGACGGGACCATCGGCGAGGCGGACCTGGCGGTCCTGAAGGCTCACTTCGGCCGGGCGGGAATGGGCTGGGTCGAGGGCGACACGGACGGCAGCGGCGTGATCGATCACGTCGACTACCTCACGTGGAAGTCGCGGGCGGGCTGGCAGAGCCCCGGCGAGGTGCCCGAGCCGGCCACCGTGGTCCTGCTGGGCGTTGGGGCGTTGGCGCTGCTTCGCCGACGGCGCGGCTCGTAGGCGGCAAGTCCACAAGCCCGGAACCGTACCTGCGTACGCCGGGAGGGCCGCCTCGCGTGTGTTGCGCTCTGGTGTGCGTGTGGCCCGTAGGATTTGGCGGCAGGCGCCTCTCCCATCGATCTATAAGAAACGCCCGGGACCGCGCAGGTCCCGGGCGGTTGTCCTGGGCAAGCACGGCGCCCTGCCGAATGGTCGGTTCAGGCGTGCTATGCACGAGGCTGCACGGGCAACCTCTACTCCGGGGTCTCTTCCTCGCAGGGCCCCTTGACGGGAACCGAGACCAGGTCTGTGCGGTAGCGGACGACAGCCGTTGGGTCATCTGGGCCACCTGGGATGATGGCCACCAACGTCACCCGCACATCGATAACCTCGCCAACGTCGTCGGGCAGGTCGATCTCCGTGTAGAAGTTGCCTTTGCCTTTGCGGTTGGTCTCAAGGGATCCGACGATTCCGCCGTTCACGCGTACCGTGAAGGCCTCCTCGGCCAATCCATCGTCCAGGTGCACGTTGACGACGAGGAATCCCTCGCAATCCGTGTTGAGGATGGCCCAGCCGACCTGGGTCTCACCGTCCATGACCGGCGTCTTGGTGGCACCATTGCGGCCGCCGAACACGAACGGGGATACGGCCAGGACTGCTACCACGACCCAAAGCGCTCTACGCATCGCTGCTCTCCTTCTTCTCCAACTAGACATGAACCGTGTGATCTGACCTCGCACACCCCCTTGGCTGAGCGTTCGCTTACCTCATACCCGCTCCTTCCTGTCCTCCTTCCAGGAATGCTGCAAATCACGACAATTTTATACCGCAATTGGACCCGATTCCAACCTGAGCAATGCCTCCGACGCGTCCTGTTCTGGCTCTATCGCCACAAGTTTTTTTTTGACAAACTATTCCGCCTCTTTCCGGTCGGCGTGATTTGCGGTGTTTTCCCGCCATCCAGCACCGCTGGGTCATAGACAAATGTCCTAATACTGCTCGACATCGGGCGACCCATGCCCGTGGCGGGTCGGCCGCGGGCATTCCCGCGTGATCGGGGCCTGATGGACCCGGGATGGCCGGGCCGGCCCTCGTAGAGGGGTTCGGCGGTGCGTTCCCCCGGGGATGGGAACCAAGGCGACTCGAAGGAAGACCAGCTACCGCGAACCCGGACGCCGGGCAGGATGTCCCGCGGCTACCCAGGGAGTGCGTGTTCGTCTCTCGGGTCTCTGATTCCGGCAGGGCAGGGCTTCCCCCGGAGGCTCTCCATTATCCGGGTGTAGAACCGCAGGTTATGCAGTGTGGCCAGGCGGGCGGCGAGACCGTCGCCGATGTGGAAGAGGTGGTGCAGGTAGGCCCGGGAGTAGGTCCGGCAGCAGGGGCAGTCGCAGGTGGCGTCCACGGGCGACGGGTCGCGCCGGTGGCGGGCGTCCTGGATGTACAGCCGGTCGTAGAACCGCTCGCCCCCGGCCGGGGCGTCGCGCCAGACGTACAGCCGCCGGTGCCGAGCGTCGCGCGTGGGCAGGACGCAGTCGAACAGGTCGTATCCACACGCCGCGGCGGCCGCGATGTGCTCCGGTTTGCCGATGCCCAGCCCCCACAGCAGCCCCCGGCCGCGGAGGATGTCGGCCACGAGGGGCACCATTTCGCTGAGGGCGCCTTCGTCGTCGACGGGCCAGCCGCCGAAGCCGTAGCCGTCGAAGCCGACGCCCAGGAGCTCCTCGGCGCAGCGTTTGCGGAGGTCGGGGTCGGCCCCGCCCTGGACGACGGCGAGCAGCCGGGGCTTGTCCTCGCGGTCGGCGGTGAGGCGGTCGAATTCCTCGCGGCACCGCCGCGCCCAGCGGAGGGTGTTCTCGACGCTGCGGCGCTGCTCGTCCGGGGGCGCCGACGGGTGGGTGCAGTGGTCCAGGCAGACGGCCGCGTCCGCGCCGAGCGCGAGCTGCGTCTGCACGCAGCGGGCGGGCGTCAGCGTCGTGCGGTCCGCGCCGGGCTCGAGGCGGTAGTGGAAGCCCTTCTTCGTGATGCTGCCGAGCTTGCCGGACTCGGCCAGCAGCGAGTAGACCTGGAAGCCGCCCGAATCGGTCAAGATGGGTCCGTCCCAGCCCATGAACGCGTGCAGCCGGCCGACCGCGCGGACTGCCCCAAGCCCCGGCCGGTGGGCCAGGTGGAACGTGCTGGCGGTCAGGGCCTGGATGCCCACGCGGCGGAGATCTTCGGCATCGACGGACCGCACGACCGCCCGCGTGGCGTCCGGCAGGAAGGCCGGCAGACGCACCGTGCCGTGGTTCGTGGCGAGGGTTTCGGGCTTCTCGGCCATTGCGTTCTGTCCACCAGATGTTCCGCGGCGCATATTACCCAGCCTCCAACCGGGAGGCGGCGCAGGGGCCCGCGGGGCACGGGAACGTGAATCTAGGTAAACCAGGAAGTCCTGAAAACCCTAACTTCTACCGGAATTGTGAAAAAACGCGCGAACATTGGTTTGGCCACAACCGTTGAGTATAATGAGAATGAGTCGTCTGCTGCACCCCGAGGATGTTGCAGGTCCCCCTCCGCCTGCGACGATGGGATGCGGCACAACAGGCGACGCCGAGGTCTCCCTCCGCCTCAGCGTCGCCTACTTTTTGCGCCGAACCGCGGTGCGAGGAAGCGGAAGCTTGGGTATCATGGGATAGCCAACGCAGACTACCGCGGCCGATCGAGTACGGTGAAGTCCACATGATTGAGTTCAAGTGCCGCCATTGCGGGAAGTTCCTCAAGCTGCCCCAATCCTATGCCGGGCAGACCGCCGAATGTCCCGCTTGCCTCCAGACCGTCCACGTGCCGGGCAAGCCCTTGCCCAAGGCCCCGGCCCATGCGCCGCGCTCCTCGACGCCGCAGATGCGCCTCTGCGTCGATTGCGGCAAGAGCTTCCCCACCAGCCAGATCATGGAGCACTCGGGGCAGTGGGTCTGCTTCGACTGCTACCACAGCCGCAAGCCCATCAAGCTCAAGAAGATCAAGAAGCGCAAGAAGGGCCGCAAACGCAGGATCGTCCTGTGGCTGCTGCTACTCGCCGCCGTGGGCGCGGGCGCCTGGGCGCTGTGGACCTACGTGCTCTAGACCACCCCGCGGATGAGGGCCTCCGGATGACTGACGCCGGGACCACACCTCCGCCCGTCCTGCCGGAGAGCATCCCCATCGCCCCGAGCAAGTGGGGGTGTCTGGGGTCCGTGATCCTGGCGGGCCTCGTCGGCGGGGTAACGGGGTGGATGTGCCTGCACCGCCGCCCTTGCCGAGGAGATCAACGCCCGCATTGGCGGCGGAACCGGTTCGCGGACCGCCCGGATCCTGTCTCGACAGGCAGGGGCGTCTACCGACGCGCCGGCAGCGTCCCGGCGATTCGCCCCAGCGTGGCCGACGAGGCGATCTCCTTGCCGTCGGCAAACACGCGCAGGCCCGTGCCCCGGCCGTAACGCTTGCCCGTCTTGTCCCAGACGATCGTCAGCACGCGCCCGTGGTAGAGGACGTTGTCGAGGCAGAACCACTCCCACGTCCCGTCGGGCAGAAGGGGGTGGACCTCGACGGTCTCGTCCGCGCGCGGCCGCAGGCCGATCAGCCCGGTGATGACCAGGTCGCAGTACGTCGAGTGGTTGTAGTCCTTGCCGCGCTCCCGGCCGCCTTTGCCCTTGTCCCACGTGCCGTTCCGCCAGCTCCTGAGGCGCGTCCGCGACAGCCAGTCGCCCGTGAGGGGGTTGAGGTTCTCGTCGATCCAGGGCACGACCCGGCCGTCGTCGCGCTTCAGGCGGTGGCTCTTCGTGTAGGTCTTCAGGGCGCGGAAGTAGTCGGCCTTGCTCACGGCGGACTGCTCGTAGCGGTTCAGCACGTTGGCCAGGGCCGTCAGCGTCACGGACGTGGCGAACGGCCAGCTCGGGCCGTTCCACTGGCACTCGTGGCCGGTGTAGGAGACCCGGAAGCGGGGGTGGCGCTGCTCGGCGGTGGTCGGGCCGAACGGGGCGAGAAAGCCGTTGGGGTCGGTGAGCTGCTTCCACGCGGCCTCGTAGCCCTTTCCGGCGGTCGGGAGACAGGCATACCACGGCGTGTAGCCGTGCAGCTCGCGGACGTCGGCCAGCTTGGGGTCGGCGCCCTTGTGGGGTAGGACCTTGAAGAACCGCGCCTCGTCGTCCCAGAGCGTATCGAGCAGAAGCCTGCGGATCCGGTCCGCCCTCGCGTCGTACTCGGCGGCGAGGTCGGCCTTGCCGGCCAGACGCGCGATTCGCGCGATGGCCCGCGCGTCGGCGTACTGGTAGGTGTTGATCGTTGCGCGGTACCCGCTGCCGCCGATGGAAACCTCCATGCCGTCGCGGTCGTCGATCTGCCAGAACAGGCCGTTGGCTCCCTGGCGCGACTTCACCCACGCCTGGTAGTTGGCTACCAGGTCGCCAAGCAGGTCGACCAGCAGGTCCCGGTCCGGCCGCACCAGGTGCCGCGCCCACAGCGCGTCGGCCGCCCAGAAGCTGTACCGCCTCGGCTGGCCGCCCTTGCGGAACCAGAACACCGCGTAGTCGTCCAGGTACTTCGCGTCGTGCAGCCAGCGGCCCTCGTGGAAGTGGTGCCCGGCGGGGCAACTGATCGTGTTGTGCTTGCCGGACCAGGTGACCTGGGGCAGGAACTCGGTGATCACGAACCCGTCGGGCGTCTTCTTGACGTGCTTGCGGTACGTCCACCAGCGGAAGTGGTAGATTTCCTCGATGTCCTTGTCGGGACAGTCCAGCAGGGGGACGTTGGCCTTCAGGAAGGCCGCGGCCTCGGCGTTGGGCACGTGCTGGGCGTAGAACTCCTCGTCGCCGGCGTTGAACCGCTCGACGTAGCGCTCCAGGGCCTTCGTGTCCAGGAGCATGGGCCCGGGCCTGGTGCGGCCTGGTGCGGCGGGCACGTCCCAGCCGAGGTCTTCGCCCTCGTGGACCGCCAGGCCGATCTGCTCGAGGCGTTTTGCCCG
>Ga0272441_10007189_pt1 | contig 18209 bp, 17 predicted proteins | sample SSMProp6N_FD_193582 | JGI IMG/M metagenome (GOLD analysis project Ga0272441, IMG submission 193582) | Marine sediment archaeal communities from Little Sippewissett salt marsh, Falmouth, MA, United States - SSM-Prop-6N | ecosystem: Environmental > Aquatic > Marine > Wetlands > Sediment ... | reverse complement strand
ATCGTCAGGCCAAACGGAAGAATACCGGGACTCTCGACGACAATGCGATCGTCGAATACGAGCACGCGGATGGGCGAGCCCCTCTGGCTATAGTCCGCATGCGTTACCGCGTTCACAACTGCCTCGCGAATGGCAGGGATCGGCACACTCCAGCGCTCTTCGCGGCGAACGCCTTCAATCCGGTAAGACAACTCGGCGTGCTTGCGAACAAACTCGACGGCCAGTTCCACGGCTTCGGCCAGATAGTCATGGATCTCGCGCGTATCTGCTATACGCGCACGTGTGGTCCCGGCGAATCTCCCAAGTTGAATCCACGCATCGGGGAAATACGAGGCCCGCTCCAGACCGAAGAGAATGATCCCTCCGTTTGTCGGGACAAGACGCCTTTGGTGCCTCGTGACCAGATGAAGGGACACCAGATCCTTCTTCGTGAGCACTCTCCTGCCTACAAACAGCTCTGAAGCAGCTCTGAAGTCCAGTGCTTCAGAGTTCAGGTCCGGGACCGGCAGCTCGTCGTACGCCTCATTCCGCGCGGTCCGCTTCAGCTCCTTCTGTATCAGGGGGTCGGCCCTGCGGTTGGACGGGCCTACGCGTATGTATGTCCCGTTCTCCTGACCGGCCGACACCAGATAATGGGGCCGCGAATAGCTCGGGAAGACCTCAACCACTACGAGGTTGGTGTCGCGCCAAGGTAGAATCTCGATCGCTGGCATCAGCGGGGCGGCGATTCCCGTACTGATGATATTCGCCAGTTTCTCCTGGGCGTCCAGAGGCGCATCGACCCCCAGAACGTTGCGGGTCCCATCTTCGACCCCGACAAGCAGGATTCCGCCGGACGAATTGGCGAAGGCAACGATTGTCCGGAGAATCTTGACCGGGGAGGAAAGGTCTCGCTTGAATTCCAGCGTCTTGCCCTCCTGCCGTTTGAGAATCTCGACCAAGTCCATGGCTCTGCATACTACTCTGAAGCCCATTGCCGGTCAAGTCTTCAGAGCACCTGCGGTCCAGAGGCAAGACGGTGCAAAGGGCAGGACGGCCGACACTGTGGCAGGTCGCCCATTTGTTCCCTTTATTCAGGCCGCGAAAGCACCATATAATGGGGACACACGGGATGTATTGGGATTTTGTGTACCCCGCCTCCGCCCAAGAGACTTTGGTTCGCCGCGTTGACGATGGCGTCGACGTCGAACGTCGTGATGTCGCCTTGCATCACCTCAATCCGGTCAAAGACGTCGCTCATGGTGTGCCCCTCCCATCTCTCCGATTCCGGCGGCGAAGTACGCGCGCTTCGGCCCCGTCGGACAGCTACCTATCTCAACAATTAGCCCTTCCGTTGGCTCCTCTTATCGCCTTGAGAATCTGGCCCCCGAGTTCGTCGACTTCCGGCCTCGTCCGGACTTCCAGCCGGATGGTCACTCGGAAATGCGTCCCAATCTCCTCGAACTCCGGCGGCCCCGGCCCATGAGCACGACAGGCCTGGATCATCCGGCCGATGCCGCTATCCGTCATCGGCGGGTTCGAGATGCACGACGACGTCAAGGACGTCCGGACTCTTGTCGAGGATGGCTTGCTTGACGCCCTCTGAGACGTCGTGCCCCTTCTTGACCGTCATCATACCATCCACAAGAACGTGAAGGTCCATGTAGAGGCCCGAACCTGCGCGTCGCGATCGAAGGGAATGGACCGACTGCACCCCCTCAATTCCCAGGGCGATGGTTCGAATCCGGTCGCGGTCTTTGTCGGAGGCCGCGCGATCTGTCAGATCACTGAGCGCCGGGAAGACAATACCCCAGGCCACTCTGACGATGAATAGCGACACGATCAGGGCCCCGATGTGATCAATGAACGCTAATTTCGGGTACAGAACAGCGACTCCGACGGCGATGAGCGCAGGGACAGAACTCAGCGCGTCGGAGCGGTGATGCCACGCATTGGCAACAACCGCCGACGACCTGATGCGCCGACCGACCGACACCGTCCAGCGATAGAGGACTTCCTTGAACGCAAGTGACAGCAGCGCACCCATCATCGCAATGTGCCCCGGCGCCTGCACATGGACGTCGCGGACCGTAGCGATGGCGTTGTAGCCGATTCCCAGGCCCGCTGCGAAGAGAAGGAGCCCGATGATCGTGGTGACTATTGTCTCAATACGCTGGTGGCCGTATGGATGATTGTCGTCGGGCGGAGCGGACCAGAATCTGAGCCCGAACAGGACCGCCAGATCCGTGAGCAGATCCGAGAGACTATGAAACGCATCCGCGATAACCGCTTGGCTGTGTCCCAGCCAGCCGACGATGAACTTCAAGACCGAGAGGCCGATATTGACGAAGAGACCGATCCACGTCACTCGGCGTGTTTGCGCCGATGCGTCCGAAGAACGGCTCTCGTGTGGTCCATGTGTCATTCGAACCCCACTTTGCGCTGCCAGATGGATCGTCACGCGGCACGTGCGGTGTCTACTCCCCATAGGCCGCGCCGGTCAGGTTGTCGGTGATGAGCTTGATCATGGTGTCGTGCCAGACGTCGACCGGCGACGTGTGGACCCATGCGAACGCGAGCCTGCGCGGCCACCGGGTGAAGCCGGTGTAGCTCTTTGCCCAGAGACTGCCGGTATGATAGTGCCATGGAATGACCATGTTCACGGCCTCCAGCATTCTGAACCCCGTCATGAAACCGTAGTATCCGTTTGTGTAGCCGAACGTCATCGGTCTGAACACCTCGTCGATCACGGGCCGCGGCACGATCTGTCTGCCCTTGTACACGCCCCCGTCGCAGAAGATCATGTTGCAGCGCGCGACCTGCTCGGCCGTGCCGCGTATGCTGCCCGAGTAGCTGACCTTGAAGTTCGGGGTGCGCGCTTCTTTCCAGAGATAGGCGTCGTCGAGCAGTTCCCGATTGTAGCAATAGGCGAGCGGGTGTCTTCTTTTGTCGAGGAAGCGGCTTTTGCCGCTGAGGCTCAGACCGTTCAGTCCGGTCTTGCGAGGTTGGAATACTTCCTCCCACATTTCCTCGGCGCTCTTGCCCGCGACTGCCTCGAGCAGCATGGCGGCCACGCGTATACCGGAATTGCTGTACTGCAGGCCGGTTGCGGCGTCGTACGGGTCGTGGTCGAGCACGTACGCGTCGCGTCGGAATCCGGCCCGATGGCAGACCGTCTGCCATATGGTCGGGGCACGGAACCCGTGCGGGTTCTCGTACCAGCCGAGTCCGCCCTGTTCTTCCGGCACATCGCAGCCGGGACACAGATCCTTGATGCTCGTGAACAGCGGGATCTTCATCTTGCGGAGGTAATAGCTGAGCATGACCCCGGTGAATTTCTTCGTGTTGCTCGCGAACCTGTTCCGGTGGCTTACCCGCATCGGCGTGCCCTGCCGGCCGTCCTGGCGTTTGCCGTCCTGGAGCGGGGCCCTGCGCGAGCAACCGTAGGCTTTGTTGAGGACCAGTTCGCCTTCGTCATAGACCGCAACCTGAAAACCGACCTGCTGGCTTACGACGTTGCCGTTACGGGGGAACTTGTTCTGCAGTAGCCATGCGTCTATCTTGGAGGCCAGTTCTCCTCTGCATACTTCCACGTTGACGCTCTTCATTGTCAGGTCTTTCTCCTGGGTTCGACCCGTTGCGGGCAACACGGGTTGCTCGCGATTCTTGAAAACTTGCGCTTCTTCAATTCGCAACCGCACTGTACTGGCGTCGGCTGGATGGAATCAAGCGGATCTTGGACTTACTCTTGCCGCCTGCCGAATGTTTGGTACAATGTCGATGCTGCGAGTAACGGCGCCGCGGCGGGAGCCTGCGATGGTAGAGAAGACGGCGACAATCAGGAACGAGCAGGGCATACACTGCCGGCCCTCGACGGTGATCGTGAAAGTTGCGAAGGAGCACTACGAAAACGAGATCACGGTCACGAGTCGCAAAGGCAAGACGGACCTGCGTTCGGTTATCGGGCTGGTCGGCCTGGAACTGTTGCCCGGCGTGAAGGTCAAGATCCGTGTGAGCGGGCCCGATGAGGAAACGCTGTGCCGCAAGTTCGTGGATCTGTTCGAGACGCGGTTCGACTTTCCGCCGCGAGAGGACGAGCCCGCTGCCGAACAAGCGGCCAAAGCCGAATAATCGCGCGCGGCCCTGCGCAGCGCCAACACCCATGAATCGCAACCCCATCTTCATCGGGATCACGCTGGGCGATGCAGGCGGGATCGGGCCGGAGGTCGCGCGCAAAGCGGTGGCTCGCCGGGATTGGCCGTCGGATCTGCGGTTCGTGCTGCTTGGCGATCCGCGTGCGCTCGGGGCGGGGGCGGGGCGCCGGGTATCCGTTTTGCCGCGCGGCTGGGAGATGCTCGCGCCGCGCAGCGCATTGCCGGCTCGCGTTGCGCTGCTTCGGCGGCGTGCGCGTGTGTTCGTGTGGGATCCGGGCGCACCGGGCCCGCTGGCGATCCGGCCGGGCCGTTCGACGGTGTCTGCCGCGCGCGCCGCCGCCTGCTGGATCGAGGCGGCGGTCGCGGCTTGTCGCGGCGGGGCGCTTGACGCGATGGTGACCGGCCCGATCGCCAAGCACGGTTTTGCGAAGGCCGGCCTCGACGTGCCCGGCCACACCGAACTGCTCGCGCGCCTGACCGGCACGCCGCGCTACGCGATGATGCTGACGGGCGGCCCGCTTCGGGTCGTGCTGGTCACGCGGCATCTGCCGCTGGCGCGCGTGCCCGCGGCCGTGACGGCCGAATCGATCACGACGGCCGTGCGGCTTGCGGCCGAATCGATCCCGTGGCTGCGGATCCGGCCGGCCCGCATCGCGGTATGTGCCCTGAACCCGCACGCGGGCGACGGCGGCGCACTGGGCGCGGAAGAGCAGAGCCTGATCCGTCCCACGGTACGGCGACTGCGCCGGGCCGGGCTCGCAGTCGAAGGCCCGATCCCCGGCGATGTCGTGTTCCATCGCGCCGTGAACGGCGCGTTCGGCGTCGTGGTCGCCATGTATCACGACCAGGGACTGGCCCCACTGAAGATGCTCGCGTTCGAGAGCGGCGTGAACGTTACGCTCGGGCTGCCGATCGTGCGGACCTCGCCCGATCACGGGACCGCCTTCGACATCGCCGGCAGCGGCAAGGCGGACCCGGGCAGTATGGTCGAGGCCATTCGCACCGCCTATGACGCCGCGCGGCGGCCGAATCCCTGGCGCAAGAGGTGATCAGTGAGCGGTGCGCCGTGATTCTTGCGGCGCGGTGCCAAACGATGGCAAAGAAAGACAAGACCCTGTGCAAATGGAAGAGGCGCGAAATCGATGAACGGTTCGCGGAACTCAGGGAAATCGTGACACAGCCCAGGTACGTCTGCGGAAAGTGCGGGCGGGCCGCCGCCAAGAAGAAGTGGCTGTGCAAGCCGAAGGCCCTTTGAGAGGAGGGAGGCCGCATGGGATCCGGCCCATCGCCGGGTGGACGCCGTGTCTCGGGCCCGCGCCCTGCGCCGCGCGTGCCGCGCGCCGAGCTCACGAGTCCGGTCAGGGTCCGCGCGCTGCTGCGGAGGCTTGCGCTCGTCCCGAGCAAGACGCTGGGTCAGAATTTCCTGATCGATCGGAACATCCTCGACATCATCGTGAGGGCCGCCGAACTGCGCGCGTCCGATCGCGTGTTGGAGATCGGGCCCGGGCTCGGTGTTCTGACCGAGCGGCTCAGCGCCGGAGCGGGCCATGTGGTGGCGGTGGAGAAGGACGCGCGGCTGCACAGGCATCTGGTCCGGACGTACGGGTCGCGGACGGGCCTGGCGCTTGTACATGGCGATGCGTTGCGGATCGGGCTGCACGCACTGCTGCGGGCCGGCGTGGACAAGCTGGTCGCGAATCTGCCCTATGTCGTGGCGAGCCGGATCCTGGCCGAGCTGTTCAAGTCCGAGATGCGGCCCGCGCGGATCGTGGTCACGATCCAGGAAGAGGTCGCCGATCGGCTCGCCGCCTTGCCCGGCACCAAGTCCTACGGTCTGTTGAGTGTCTGGGCGCAGGCCGTCTACGACGTCGCGGTCCGCCAGCGGATCAGTGCCACGTGTTTTTATCCGGCCCCGAACGTGCGTTCCGCGGTTGTGGTGATGGCCGCGCTTGAGCCGGGCCGCGTGTTGCCCGAACGGTTCCACGCGATGACCAAGGCCGCTTTTGCGCGGCGCAGGAAACAACTTGCCGGTACGCTGCCGCGCGCGAACGTGATCGGCGCGCTCACACCCGAACGGGTCCGAGCGGAACTGGAACGTCTGGGCGCCGACCCGCGCGCGCGCGCCGAGCAGCTTTCGTCCGAGCAGTGGCAGCGACTCGTGCGGGGTTTGGCCTGAGCCAGGCGCGGCTGCCGCGTGCGGTTTTCTGTTGGAAACGGCCGAAACACTGTGCTATTTTCGAGCCGATTGCGAGGGTTACCATGTCGGCGGAAACGCTCACGGCAAATGTATTGGTTCTGAACCGGCTGTGGCAGGCGGTCAACGTCTGCAGCGCGGAACGCGCGCTTTCTCTGCTTTTCACGGGCCATGCGCAGGTCGTACACGAGGACGAAGGCCAGTTCAACACGTTCTCGTTCCTGGAATGGTGCGATTTTTCGAACGCGCGGCCCGACGAGAACTGTGTCGCGACCGTGTCGCTGCGGATCCGGATCCCGCGCATCATCCTGCTGCTCTTTTTCGATCGACTGCCGCGCAGGGATGTACGGCTCACGCGGCACAACGTGTTCGAGCGCGACAAGTGTACGTGCCAGTATTGCGGCCGCAAGTACGATCGCAAGGACCTGAACATCGACCATGTGGTGCCCCGTGATTTCGGCGGCAAGACGACCTGGGAGAACGTGGTCTGCAGTTGTATCCGCTGCAACAGCCGCAAACGCAATCGCACGCCCGAACAGGCCGGCATGCACCTGGTCCGCACACCGAAAAAGCCGCACTGGCATCCGTTCCTGCACATCAAGTTCCGGCGCTCCTTCGATCACAGCTGGCGCCATTTCCTGGATCTCGCCTACTGGAACGTCGAGCTCGAAGACGGGTAGGCGATGAAAGACGCGTCCACACCGATGATGCGGCAGTACCGCCAGATTCGCGGGTCGCTGCCGGACGATACGCTGCTTTTTTTTCGGCTCGGCGACTTTTACGAAATGTTCTTCGAGGATGCGAAGCGGGCCGCGCACATCCTGGACGTCGCGCTCACGAAACGGAACAAGGTCCCCATGTGCGGCGTGCCCTATCACGCGGCCGACACGTACCTGGCCAAGCTGATCAAGGCGGGCAAGAAGGTTGCGATCTGCGACCAGGTCGAAGATCCCGCGACGGCCAAGGGTATTGTGCGGCGCGAAGTCACGCGTGTGGTCACGCCCGGCACGATTCTCGAAGAGAACATCCTCGATACCGGACGCAACAATTTTCTTGCCGGGCTCTACGACAAGGACGGGGTCTATGGCTTCGCCTTGCTCGACCTGTCCACCGGCGAGTTTTCGGTCGAAGCCTTTGAAGACGGCGCCGCGCTCGCCGACGAGTTGCGGCGGTTCGCACCGTCCGAATGCGTCGCGCCCGCCGAGTCGCTCGAGGCCGGCGCATTTGCCGACGGGCTGCATCCGGCGGCGCGCCCGGCCCTGACCGGCTATGAGGAATGGCCTTTCGAATACGATATTGCGTACGAGACGCTGACCCGTCATTTCGGCGTGCATTCCCTGGACGGGTTCGGCTGCGAAGGCAATGCTGCGATGGTCGGTGCGGCCGGCGGGGTGCTGCACTACGTGGCCTCGGAACTCCGGCGCCAGGTCGGGCATGTCCGGCATTTGCGGGTGCGCCGCTCTGCCGAGTTCCTGCTGATCGACGAGGCTACCTGCCAGAACCTCGACCTGGTCGGTTCCCGCGCGCCGGCCGGCCGCGCGGCCGGCGGGCCGGGCACGCTTCTGTCCGTGCTGGACGCGACCGCCACGCCGATGGGCGCCAGGCTGCTGCGCACCTGGCTTCTCAAGCCGCTCACCGCGCTTGCGACGATTGAGGCGCGGCACGACGCGGTCGCCGCCCTCTGCAGCGCACGCGCCGCACTGCGCGGGCTGCGTGAAGCGTTCGGGAACATCCGGGACCTGGAACGGCTGATCGCCAGGCTCGCGGCGGGCAGCGGGAATGCGCGCGATCTGCGCGCGCTCGCGCAGTCGCTTCGCGAACTGCCCGGCCTGCACGAGTTGCTCGGCGCGCAGCAGGCGGCGCGGTTCACCGCACTGGCCGCGCAGATCCACGCGTTGCCCGAGCTTGTCACGTTGATCGACAACGCGATCGAAGACGAGCCGCCGATCCCCATCAAGGATGGCGGCATCATCAGGACCGGCTACAACGCGGACCTCGACGAGCTGCGCAGCGCGGCGACCGAAGGCAGGCGCTGGCTCGCGGAGTTTCAGGCCAAGGAGCAGCAGCGCACCGGGATCAAGACTCTGAAAATCCGGCACAACAAGGTGTTCGGTTTCTATATCGAGATCTCGAAAGGCCAGGTCGCGAACGCGCCGGAAGAATACGTGCGCAAGCAGACGCTCGTGAACGCCGAACGGTTCATCACGCCGGAGCTCAAAGAGTGGGAGAACAAGATTCTGGGCGCGCAGGACCGCGCCAAGGAGCTCGAGTACGAGTTGTTCGTACAGATCCGGAGCACGGTCGTCGCGCAGACCGATCGGGTCCAGCAGACCGCCGCGGCGATCGCCGAGCTCGATGTGCTCGGCGCTCTCGCCGATCGCGCGCTGGCCGCCCATTATGTCCGGCCGACCATGGACGAGTCCGACCGCATCGAGATCAAGGCAGGCCGGCATCCGGTCATTGAAGCCTTGCCGGATGCCGAGCGGTTTGTGCCAAACGATTGCCGGCTCGACGGGTCCGACAACCAATTGGTCATCATCACCGGCCCGAACATGGCCGGCAAATCCACCTACATCCGGCAAGTCGCTCTGACCGTGATCATGGCGCAGATCGGTTCCTTCGTGCCCGCCGAGCAAGCGACGATCGGGCTCGTCGACCGGCTGTTCACCAGGGTAGGGGCCAGCGACGATCTCACGCGCGGACGCAGTACGTTCATGGTCGAGATGCAGGAGACAGCGAATATCCTGAACAACGCGACGCCGCGCAGCCTGATCGTGCTCGACGAGATCGGGCGCGGAACCAGCACGTTCGACGGGATCAGTATCGCATGGGCTGTCGCCGAGTTCCTGCACAACAACCCGCGAGTCAAAGCCAAGACCCTGTTTGCGACGCACTACCATGAATTGACGGACCTCGCGGTGACCATGCCTGGAATCAAAAACTATAACGTGCTCGTGCGCGAGAAGAACGACCGGGTCGTGTTCCTCCGGAAAATCGTGCCCGGCGCCGCCGACAAGAGCTACGGGATCCAGGTCGCACGCCTGGCCGGACTGCCCGAGGAAGTCATCGACCGGGCCAAGGAAATCCTGTCGAACCTGGAAGAAGGCGAATTCGGCGAGCTGGGCCAACCCAAGATCGCGAAGCGCCGCGTGCGCAAGGACCGCTACGACCCGGCCCAGTTGACCCTGTTCGGCGGGAGCGAAAACCTTCGGAGTGCGGCACTTGGAGTGCCGCCTTCGACCACGCCTGAGCAGCGCAGGCCCGGCGGGACGTTTGTCGAGGAAGCCAACCAGTGACCGAACCACGAGAGAACGCTGCGCGCAACACGCACAATGTCGTGGAGCGCCTGCTTTGTGAGGGCCGCAGCGAATCCGAGCTGCGCGCGATGCGCGTGCTCGATATCCCCTGCGGGCAAGGCGCGTTCACCCAGCGGTTGCTGCATCGCGGCATGCAGGTCGTGCCGAGCGACGTCATCGAGGATGCACGGGATCTGCCCGGCTGCGAGAGTTTCGCGGCCGCGAACATGGACGAGCCGCTCCCGTTCGGGGACGGCGCGTTCACGCATGTCGTCTGTATCGACGGGATCGAGCATATCGAGCGGACCTTCGATTTCGTGCGGGAATGCCGGCGCGTGCTCGCGCCGGGCGGCAGCCTGTTGATCTCGACCCCGAACGTCTCGTCCGTACGCAGCCGTTGGCGGTTCTTCCTGACCGGGCATCACAACAAGTGCAAGACGCCGCTGAACGAGACGGATGTCACGCCGCTGCACCACAAGAGCATGCTCTCCTTTCCCGAGCTGCGTTACATGCTGCACACGAACGGGTTCGGCATTACGCGGGTGACGACGAACCGGGCCAAAGCGATCAGTTACATCTATGCCCTGGTCTTCCCGCTCCTCAATCTCGTGACGCGCAGGGTCTATGCCAAGGAGGAGCGCGATCCCGGCCAGCGCGCGCGGAACCGCGAGATTCTCAAGACGATGTTCAGCGCACCCGTCTATTTCGGCGAGACACTCATCGTCATCGCGCGGCGGCAGTGACGCGGGGGGGAGTGGGGGCGCACCGCGCGTCTGCCGCCTGCCCGCCAATCTCATTCACCGACGGGCAAGCCCGTCGGGGTCTAGCCAGGGGGCCGGCGCGACCTCGGCCCATTGTCCGCGGTAGCCCACGCGCCAGCGAAGGCGCGAGCCCGCGCGGCGCCCCGGCGGCCTATTCCCGCCTCTTCTCGAACACGTAGAACAGGTCCGGCTCGCTGCAGATGTAGAGCCGGCCCTGCTCGTCCATGGTCAGCCCTTCGGGATGCGGGATCTTCTGCTCGAGCCCGGCGCTTGCCGCCTGCAGCATGAGCCGGCTGAGCTCGCGCCCCCGCTGCGTGCATTCCACGACACAGCCGGACTCCTGGCTCAACACCAACACGTGTCCGGTTGCCCGATGCAGATAGACGCCGGCCAGGTCGGTCACCGCGCGCGGGTGCCGCTGCGCGTCCCAGGGCTGCGCAAGCTCGGCGTGCTCCACGACGCGGTCATACACGGGCAACGTATAGACGCCGCGCGGTTTCTTCTCGCGCACGACCCAGAACCGCTGCGCGTTCGGATCGAGCGCGAGCCCCTCGAGCCCGTTGTTGTCGACCGGCCCGACCTCCAAGCCGATCCGGGTCGCTTCCGCCTCTTGCAGCACCTCGGTCTTCTCGTCGAGCTCGACCAGGTAGACGGCGCTGCGGCCCTCGGCGCAGACGGCGTAGGTCGTGCCCCGCACATGCGCGATGCCCTCGGTATCGCCGAACCCGCGCAGCCGGATCACGCGCCGGGCCTTGCCGTCCGTGGTCATCTCCACGATCGCGCTCGGCCCGTTCGAGACCATGTAGAGAAGACCGTTCTCCCTGTTGAACGTCAGGCCCGAGGCGTTGCGTCGGATCTCCGGGACCTTGACCGGGCCGAGCGTCAGGACATAATCGGCGAGCCCGACGGACAGACCGTCCGACGGCCCGAGAGGGCAGACCCCGCTGCAGCCGCACAGCAGCAGCGCGAGCGTTGTCGTGAGCCGGCGTGCAAGGTTTCCTGGCGTCATGTCGGGTTCCCGTTTGCGTCTCGCGGCGGGATTGTCTGGTCATCCTGCCGGCATTCCTACGGCCGAGCATCATCCCCCGGAGAGACTGGACTGGCAGAACGATTCCGGGCAGCACTATCAGTCTTCAGACACGGCCTTGCTCTCGACTGATCATCCTGCCTATCTCTGCTCCCATCGTCCTGTCCACGCAATCGTCCTGTCTATGATCTCTTTGAATCGTCCTGTCATAATCGTCCTGTGAACGGTCTTTTTGTGCGGTGCTTGCGCTTCTGGGCGCGCATGAAGGCGGCACTCGAAGTGCCGCACTCCGAAGGTTCTTTCCCGCACTCCGAAGGCTTGGCGCTACGCCCGGCCGTAGCCCTTGTCGAGCAGGAACTTCACGCTTCTGTCGAGCGCTTCGAACATGTCGCCGTCGACGCGGTCGAGCTCGACCACGATCCACTCGACCGCACCCGCCTGGTCCGCGGCGTCGAAGATCGGGTCCCACGCCATCTTGCCTTCGCCGATCGGGAGCATGGCGGTGCCTTTCTCGATCGGGCCGTCCTTGATATGCAGCGACGGGCAGCGCGCGCCCAGCTTCAGGATCGACTCGGCCGGGTCCTTGCCGCCGACCGCGACCCAGTAGGTATCGACCTGGAACAACAGGTCCGGGCAGTTCTCGACCATGATCTGGTGCGGGGTTTTCCCGTCGAACTCGCGGTCGAACTCGAACTCGTGGTTGTGTACGCCGCCGCGCAAGCCTTGCGACTTGAGCAGTTCAGCGCCCTTCTGGAGCCGTTCCGCGGCCGCGAGTATCGGGGCCGCGTCCTCGACGTCGCGCTTGAAGCCGGGTCCTGCGCTGACATGCAGGTCGAACCCGAGCGCCTTGTCCGTTTCCGTGACCGCGGCCAGCTCCTCTTCGCCCGGCAGCCCGGCATGGCAGGAGCTCGCTTTCAGGCCCAGCTCGTCGAGCACCTTGCGCAGGTCGGCCGGCGCCATACCGTGGTAGCCGGCGAACTCGACGCCGGCATAGCCCATCTCGGCGATGCGCTTGAGCGTGGCCGGAAAGTCTTCCTTCGCCGCCTCACGCACCGAATACAGTTGCACACTCACAGGATACGGTCTCATCTTCTCTGCTCCTCCTTGTTTCGTCGGCTCCTTCGCACATGTTCTCCCCGCATGTTTCCCGGTCGGCGGGCGTCAGCCCGCAGACGGGGATAAGATCGCCGGTCGCTTTGCGAACGAAATGCTTGTCGCCACCCCGAGTCGTTGTCGTCGCCGGTGCGTCACCATCGTAGTCCCGCGCTTGAGAGCCGGTTGCCCAGCTCGGCCATGACCCGGTCGTCGTCCGCGTCGCCGTCCGACTCCCAGGTGGCCGAGAAGCGCAGGAACCTGCCCGCCTCGTCCCAGGGCACGGTCGAGATGGCGTGCTCCCTGATCAGATGCTGCGAGGCATCCTCCGCGGTCTCGAACGCACGCGCGCCCGCGCCGGTCGGCGCCGGAACATACAGATAGAACGTACCGCCGGGGATTCGCGCGTCGAACCCGCAATCGCGGAGCACGCCGACCAGCTTCTCGAGCCGCGTGCGGTAGTGCGCGCGTATGCTTTCCGACAAGTCCTTTCGCGCGATGCCGGCGCAAGCCGCGAGTTGGATCGCCTTGAACTGGCCGGAATCGATGTTGTCCTTGACCTCCGCGTAGGCTTGCACCGTGCGCGCGGCGCCCGCCACGAAACCGAGCCGCCAGCCGGTCATGTTATAGCTCTTGCTCATCGAGTGCAACTCGATCGCATGCTCCTTGCCGCCCGGTCTGCTCAGGATCGAGAGCGGTTCGCGCCCGTACACGAGCGTGGCGTAGGCCGCGTCCTGCACGATCAGGATGTTGTGCTGCTGCGCGAAGGCGAGGAGCCGGTCGAAGAACGGCTCGTCGGCCGCCGCACCGGTCGGGTTGTTCGGATAGTTCACATAGAAGAGTTTTGCGCGTTCGGCCGCGGCCGAATCGATCGCATCCAGGTCGGGCCGAAAGTCATGCTCGCGCGTGAGCGGGACCGGCACGAGTTCACCGCCCAGATATTTCGTGTGCGTGCCCAACACCGGATAGCCCGGCACGGTCGCGAGCGCGACGTCGCCCGGATTGATGAAGCACAACGGCAGCATCGCCAGCGCCGGCTTCGAGCCGATACTGTGGTTCACCTCGGTGTCCGGGTCGAGGTCCGTCACCCCGAAGAACGTCGCCATGTACTCGGTCGCCGCGACCTTGAACTCGCGGATCCCGTTATCCGCGTAGCCCCGGTTCGACGGGTCCTCAACCGCCTCGCGCAGCGCGACACGGATTTCTTCGGGCGCCATCTGGTCGGGTTCCCCGACCCCGAAATCCAGGATCGGCACCTCGGGCCGGGCTGCAAGCGCGGCCGCCTTCGCGTTCTTGATCTTCTGGAACTTGTAGATCGCGTTGCTCTGCCCGAACTGGGCGCCCCCGATCCGGTCGGCAAATAGCTTCTGAATGTCCATCGTTCCCGGTCTCCCTCGCAACGCTCACGTGTCTCGGCGCACCCCGAGTTTCAAGGTTCGAGTTTCAAGTTTCAAGTTTCAATTTCCCGGAGCGGGTCCAGGACCCAGCGCTTGTTGTACCAGAACCACTGGTCCGGCTGCGCGCGGATCGCTTCGTCCAGCACGCTGAAGACCTGCTGCGTGAGCTGCGCCATCGCCTGCTGCTTGGGCTGGGTCCTGTCGCACACGATCGGGGCGCAGACCCGGAACTCGTGCCGGCTCCACCCGATCCGCCTGGAGACGCACGGGAACACAGGCACGTCCGCGAGCCATGCCATGACGGCCGTGCCCGTCCTGACATTGGCACGGCCGCCGAGGAAGTCGACCATGAATCCGGGTCGCGGCGAGCGCAAATCGACCGGCATCGCGAGGAACCCGCCGTTCTTGAGGGCGCGGACCACAGCCTTCATCGTGCTGCCGGACCCGCGCGCGATGCCCGTGGCACCGTGTCTCGTCCGGAGCTTCGTCAGATACGCGTTGAACAACGCGTTCTTTTGGTCGGCGAACACGTAGACGATCGGCATTCCGAACAGACTCGACAGGGTCCCACCCAGCTCCCAGGAGCCCATGTGCGCGGTCACGAGAATCGCGCCGCGGCCCGTTGCCTGATGCGCGCGCAGCGTTTCCAGGGCCGGCCCGAACTTGGCGACGGATCTCGCCCATTTCTTCGTCACGCGCGGCAGCCGCAGGACATCGACCCCGACAAAGACCAGGTTCCGCCACGAGAGCCAGGCGATCCTGTCCACTTCGCGTGCGCTCAGCGCATCGCCGAACACTTCGCGGATGCGCGCCTTCGTCGTCTGCACGCGGCGTCCCGCCATCGCATAGGTGAGCCGCGCGAGCGCGCACGCCACGGCCAGCGCGGCCCGGTAGGGCAGCGCCTGCAGCAGCCCGCCCACCGCGCGCAGGATTGCGTACTCGGCCACGTGTTTAGTCTTGACTCGCATGTCCGTGATGCCTCCTGCCGCCTGCGCGCGCGGTGGTACATTGCGGGGATGTGCACGGGCTACTCACAGGACGGCCTCCGTTTCCTGTGCCGGACCAGCCAACGCACGAGCGGGCTGCCCCTCGTCGTGATCGCACGTTCCGGGCAGACCTCGTGGCAACAGAAACACTGTACGCACTTGCGCCGGTCCAGGCAGGGGCGTGCCCCTTCCGTCATGCGCAGCGCGCCGGTCGGACACGCTCTCACGCAGCGGCCGCAACGCACACAGCGCTCCGTCACTTCCGGATAGATCCACAGCAACGGACGCAGCATCCGGACCAGGCCGCCCGGCAGGAACCGCAGCCAGGCGGTGTTCGGCAGCTTGAACGAGGCCGGCGCCAGTTCGTCCGGCTGCTCGCCGCGTGTCTCGATCTGCTCGGGCCTCGTCGCACCCGAGCCGGTCTGCCGCAGTTCGTCGAGGTAGAACACATGCCGGATCTGCATGCCCATGATCCGGCATGCCACGGCATCCAGCGCGACAGCGTCGGATGAGGCGCTCAGGAAGCCGAGCCGGATCGGATCGCCGCCGGACGGACCGTTCCCTTCCATCCCCACGACGGCGTCCAGTATGTTCAGGGCAGGCCTGACCTGCCGGTACAGCGCCGCAAGCAGCCGCGCGAACTCGCGCGGGTTCGCGTGTGTCTCGTGCAATGTCGCCTTCTGAAAACCGGGCACTGTCCCGTAAAGATTTTTCACGGCCGCGGTCAACATCGTGAGCGAATGTGTCTTGAGCTTCGGCACGTTGACCAGCACGTCCGCATCCAGAACGGGCCGCACAACATTGAAGGAAACACGCCCGACCTCGAACCGTTCGGAGCCCTCCTGCTCCAGGTTCACGAGCGGTACACGTTCTTGTTCGCACATCGCGCGAAAACCGGTCTGCTCCCAGACGCGTTCGAGCTTCGTCACGTTCGCCGGGCAATCGCCGACCGAGGGCCGCGCTCCGAGTTCCTTCAACAGCACGACCAGTTGCCGGACCAGCTCGGGATGCGTTGTCACCGCTTCGGCCGGCTCGGCGTCGGTCAGCAGGTTCGGCTTGATCAGGACCGATTGGCCGGGCGTGACGAATGTTTCGAGCCCGCCCAGATCCGACAGCGCCAGTTCGAGCGCCTCGCGCAGCAGCGCCGGCTCGTAGCTCGCGCATCGTCTGATTGCCACCTTCGACGACATGGGCTTCGAATGTAGAGGAACAGAAATTCCGAAGCACGCTTTTTTTCGCGTAATGCACCGGCCGCACATTCGACATATATTGTGTTTTCGGGGTTGACTCTTGCCAGAGGGCAAGTCTATATATGGTGCCCATATCCCGGGCCGTAGCTCCGAAGCATGCGGCAAGGAGGAACGAATGACGCTGTTTGACCAGATCAACACGGCCGAGAATTCGAACGAGGCGGTCACGAACGAGAAGCACATCCCGATCATCACGATTGAGGATGCCGGCGACGGCAAGCACAAGGTGCGGATCGACGTGGGCGGCGGAAAGCACCCGAACGAGATGGACCATTGGATCCAGTGGGTCGAACTGCGCATGCAGGATCTGTATATCGGGCGCGCCGAGTTCTCTGCGAAAGTCACGGACCCGGTCGCCGAATTTGTCGTGAGCTGCGCGGGGCCGTGCGAGCTGAGCGCGCTGGCACGCTGTAACAAGCACGGATTGTGGCTTGGCAAAGCGACCTGCGCCTGATAGATTTTTTTTGAGGAGACAGGAACTACGCCCCCTGGCTGACCCCACTGGGGGGTTGTAACAGAGCAGTCGGCGGCAGCCGCCAGGCGCCCCGGCTGCTCTACTTTTTTTTGGGGACCGCAGACGGCCCGGCCCCGCCTTCGTCTTGAGCGCTTGCGGTTCGGGACTTTGGCGTGGCACGCGGAGCGGGGGGCTGAATACCGCGCGAGGCGCCGCACGTGCGGGCAGTGGAGGGCCGGCCTTCGTGCCGGCCGATCGCGGCGGCGGACGCGCGCTTCGATCGTCCGCCTCTGGAGCAGAGCATGGATTTGACCGCGCACGAACGCCGGATGCTCCGGCAGATACTCTCCCAACCGACGGCGCCGTTTCGAGAGCAGCGGGTCGCGGGCACGGTCTGCCGGATCCTGGACGGAGCGGGTGTCCCGTGGTGCACGGATCCGGTGGGGAACCTGCTGGTCGGCGTCGGTTCGCAACGCGAATACAAGGCGCTGCTTCGTGGCGCGAGCCGCGAGCCGCTGCGCGTGCTGCTTGCGCATATGGATCACCCCGGTTTTCACGGTGTGCGCTGGCTGGCGAACGGGCGGCTCGCGATCCGCTGGCACGGCGGCGCACCGATTCGGCGGCTCGCGGGTGCGCCGGTCTGGGTGGCGGACGGGCGCGGTTTCGCGGCCGGCGGCGTGCTGCGCAACGTGGTGCTCTCGCCGGCCCCGCGCCGGCGGATCCGGACCGCGCAGGTCGTGCTCGAACGGGGCGCGGCCCGGCGCGAGAGGCCGGCAGCGTATCGCCTGTTCGGCGGGTTCCGGTTCCGCGCCGCCTGCTGGCAGAGCGGCAAACGCATTTACACGCGTGCGGCCGACGATCTGGGCGGGACTTTTGTCGCGGTCTGCGCCGCCTGCCGCTGCCTGAAACCACGCGCCGGCGCGCGCGGCCGGCTGGTCGCCCTGCTCGCGCGCGCCGAAGAGGTCGGGTTCGTCGGTACGCTTGGACATCTCGAGTTGGGCTGGCTCCAGCGCGCGCGGCGGCGTGTGGTTATCGTGAATATCGAGACCTCGCGCGCGCTGCCCGGCGCCGTGATGGGGCGCGGCCCGGTCGTGCGACTGGGCGATCGGGGCACCGTGTTCGAGCCCGGCGGCCTGCGTCTGCTCGCCGGCTTGGCGGCGCGCGTGCTGCCGGGCAAACACCAGCGCCGCGTCATGGACGGCGGCGCTTGCGAAGCCGGCGCCGCGCTGATCTACGGCGTGCCCGCGGTCGCCATCGCACTGCCGCTCGGCAACTACCACAACCAATCGATCGAGGGTGGGCCCGATGCGCGCCAGCCCGGCGGGCCGGCCCCCGAGTTTCTGCATCTGGACGATCTGGGCGGGGCTGTCCGGCTCTGTGCCGCTTTGGCCGAGCGCGGCCTGCCCTGGGCCGATTGCTGGAAGACGGACCGCAAGGCGCTGCACCGGCGGCTTGCCGAATACCGCCGGCTGCTGGACCGGTTCCCGGTGGACTTGCCGAGCATTGGCGAGCGGTAGGCGTTGGGAAAGCTCATTCCGGGACGGCTCGGCAGGAGCCTCGCCCTCCAGATTCCGCACGGCGTGCCTCCGGCGGCTGGAGGGCGAGGCTCCTGCCGAGCC
>Ga0272441_10007188_pt1 | contig 18211 bp, 17 predicted proteins | sample SSMProp6N_FD_193582 | JGI IMG/M metagenome (GOLD analysis project Ga0272441, IMG submission 193582) | Marine sediment archaeal communities from Little Sippewissett salt marsh, Falmouth, MA, United States - SSM-Prop-6N | ecosystem: Environmental > Aquatic > Marine > Wetlands > Sediment ... | reverse complement strand
ATAGATCAGAAGTACCACTTCATCAGCCAATTCAAACGCTCTGAGTTTCCTATGATCACGCATGTTCCCTTCCTGCGGTACCTCACAGCCTAAATGCCTACAGCCTATCTAGCTGAGTAGTTACGAGAATATTTGCGGATGAGCACGTGCTTGTCCAAAAAAGCGGCACGAAAAATGTTCGATTCAAACGGAAAAGAAAAAGTGGCCCAATATGTGTGACATCTACGGCGGTCATTACCACACTGACCCCGATTGTCAAGCAAAACAATCCTGATATCAAACGGATCAAAGGGGCTGACGACTTTTTTGAATATGACATCAGGTCGTCAAAATAGAGGGAGACGCGCGATATCCGAGAGGCGTGAGCGTCGGGCCGTGCCCGTTTCCCCTCCCGGCCCTTACCGCGTCCTTTATGCGTGGCCCCGCAATGGGTGGGGCGAATCGTCCACCGGTAAGGAACAGTGTCATCTGACGGTTTACACTTTATTTGAAAAATGGATATTTCTCGTTCACAACCCGAAAAAAATCGACCTATCCCTTATCTAAGTTTATCCTTTTTATCAATTGATTATCTGTTTTTGTTTTTTTGTGGCCTTTGGTACATCAATTGCAAGGATTAGAATAGTTTATTGTTTCTTCAACAAAAAAAATATTTTAATAAAAAAGGGGGAATGACAAAGACTTACTGCCTACATCTCCGGCCCTACTCTATTCCGTGCCCGGTAAAAAGTGGATATAACCTTCAGTTTCGGTTCTCATAACGGTAAATCTCATTCTTTCGCGAGGTAGGCACATGGAATTACAGGTTATTGAAAAAGCGGATATTGTTTTATTTGTCAAAAATCTCATCAACCGGTATCAAGTCGAAGGGGTTAAGGAAAAGAACGGGGCCTATGATTACGGGTCCATTCAGTCACCCGCGGAGCTTTGTCTCGACTTCGACTGTACCCTGTTCCCTCCCAAAAAGTATTTCCTCCCACCGGAAGAAACCCTTCTGAAATTTTCAACAGCCCCCGCTCAAGAGGTTGAACAGGTGATGGAAGGGAAGCCTATTATTCTTATGGGTGTCCATCCCTATGACCTCAAGGCCATCCGTCAGATGGACAAAATTTTCTCCAGTGGCGTACCGGACCCCCACTATCTCAAGAGAAGGGAGAACACTCTGCTCATAGGTGTCGACCCGGCGAGGGTCGCCCCACGAGCATTCTGGTCGGAGATGGAGGCCGCAACGGTATCCAGCGGTTTTGATCTCATGTTGACGGATATCGGGACGGGCTTTACGGTGGAGATTGGAACGGAAAAAGGCAAATATCTCCTTGAGAAATACAGCCAGGTCCGCCCTGCGACCAAAGCGGAGGGCAGGAGACGGGCGGAGATTCGCACGGAGGTGTCAAACGCGTGCAAGAAGAGAGGACTGACATTTCCCAGCCGAGAGATTCCGCAACTGCTGGAGCGCAGCAGTGAAAAGTTTTTCTGGGAAGAGCAGGCAAGCAAGTGCCTCAGCTGTGGCACGTGTAACCTGGTGTGCCCCACTTGTTACTGTTTTGACGTCAACGACGAAATGGATCTTGACCTCGTTCACGGGGAACGGCGTCGCCGCTGGGACGGCTGTCTGCTTGAAGACTTCGCCAAGGTGGCCACGGGCGAAAATTTCCGTGAAACCCGAACGGCGCGTTACCGCCACCGCTTCTACCGCAAGGGCCTCTATCTCTTCAAGATATTGGATGATATCGCCTGTGTGGGCTGTGGCCGATGTTCCTCATCCTGTTTAGCCGATATTGCTGATCCAATTAATGTCCTGAACCAGCTCAAGCAAGACGAACAATAAGGAGGAGAGAGCCATGAATCAAGCTGTACTGAATATATCTCCCTATTTGCCGAAGTGGGCTGAGATCGCGCGCATTGAAGATCTTACTCAGAGTGAAAGACTCTTTGAACTTCATCTTGAAAACGGGGAACCGCTGGGACATCTGCCGGGACAATTCGTCGAGCTGTCGGTCATGGGCATCGGGGAGGCCCCCATATCGATTTCATCGGCATCCCGAAATGACGGTTCCTTTGATCTGGCTATCCGTAAGGTGGGGAACCTGACCAACGGTGTTCACCGCCTTCAGGTCGGCGATAAGGTTGGCATTCGGGGTCCCTTCGGAACCCATTTTCCCGTGGAGGAGACCAAGGGCAAGGATCTGCTCTTTGTGGCCGGCGGGATAGGTCTCGTGCCTTTGCGGTCATTTATTCATCATGTGCTGAATCGAAGAGAGGACTACGGGGACGTGACCATCCTCTTTGGTGCCAGGAACCCCTCCGAAAGACTGTTTTTGAAGGAACTCAACCAATGGCGGGAAAGAGGGGACATCCAATACCTCGAAACCGTCGATCGGCCCGATCAGGAATGGAAAGGCCATGTGGGAGTCATCACCACCCTTTTCAAGGATATCGACATCGACCCTGCCGGAACCTATTGTACCGTTGTCGGCCCGCCGATCATGTATCGCTTTGTTATACTGGAGGCCAAGGCCAAGGGGATACCGGACAGGAACATCTTTCTTTCTCTGGAGCGGAGGATGAAGTGCGGGCTTGGCAAATGCGGGCACTGCCAGATCAATGGCGTTTACGTATGCCAGGACGGACCTGTATTCAGATACTCGGACATTTTTGGTTTGAAGGAGGCGCTGTGATGGAGAAACCGAGAGTAGCCTTTTTTGATTTTGCCAGCTGTGAAGGATGCCAACTTCAGGTCGTAAATCTGGAAGAAAACTTTCTGCAGCTTCTGGGTGCCGTGGACGTGGTCAGTTTCCGAGAGGCCATGAAGGAGCATTCCGATGATTATGAGATTGCCTTTGTGGAGGGGTCTATCACGCGCCGCTCCGACGAGGCCCGACTCAAGGACATCCGTAAGAATGCCAACGTCCTGGTGGCCCTTGGTTCGTGCGCCACCTTGGGCGGCATCAACTGCCTGAAGAACTTTCACGAACTCGAGACCGTGAGAAAGTTCGTCTATGGAGAAAAGGCCCTGGATTACGAGACCTATTCGACCCGGCCGCTCAAGGCCGTGGTTCCGGTGGATTTCGAGATCCCCGGCTGCCCCATCAACCGGGATGAATTCGTCAGGGTGGTCAAATCTTTGCTCTTGGGTAAGAAGCCGGAAATCCCTAATTATCCTGTGTGCGTGGAGTGCAAAATGGCGGGAAACCGTTGTGCCTTTGATATGGGCATGACCTGCATGGGACCTGTGACCCGGGCGGGCTGCGGGGCCTGCTGCGTGACCGAAGGAAGCTTCTGCTGGGGCTGCCGGGGTCTTGTGGACAATCCCAATGTGGACTCAGAGAGGGAGATTCTTGCCAGGCACGGTCTGGGTGTGCAGGATGTCCTGAAAAATTTTCGACTCTATACCGGTTTCTCGGAGGTGGCAAAATGAGCGATGAAAAAATTATCCGTGTAAATCACGTCACCAGGGTTGAGGGGCATGGCAATATCAACGTCAAGATAAGGGACGGTAATGTTGAGGAGTGCGAGTGGCAGGTGACGGAGGCCCCGCGTTTTTTCGAGGCCATGCTTCGGGGACGGAGATGGTACGAGGTTTCCCACATCACCGCCAGGATCTGCGGGATTTGCTCCATAGGGCACACTTTGACCTCCGTGAAGGCCACGGAGGCGGCCATGGGGGTTACCGTTACAGAGCAGACGGAAATACTGAGAAAAATTTTGGTGCATGCGGAAACCCTCCAGAGCCATATCCTTCATTTTGGCTACTTGGCCCTTCCGGATCTTGCAGGGGTGCCCAGCGTGGTCCCCCTGGCCGCCACCCACAAAGACAAGGTGCTTCTGGTCATCAAGCTGCATCGTCTGGCCAACGAGATGTCGGATCTGCTCGGGGGCAGAACGACCCACCCCCAGCGTCCGGTGGTGGGCGGATTCACAAAATGGCCGACCGTCGAAGAACTTGAGGGCCTTAGAAAAAGGATCGAAGACGCTATCCCGGAATTGGAGGCCCTGGCTTCTTTTGTAAAAGAGCTTGCGGGTAATATCCCGGACTTTCAGCGGGAGACGGAGTACATCGGCCTGACTCATTCCGACGAGTATGCCTTTTACGACGGGAAGATCGCCTCAACGGACGGTGGAACCTGGCCGGTCGAGGAATATAAGGAAATCTGTGGTGAGTATATGGTTCCCCAATCCACGGCCAAGTTCGCGCGTCACAACCGAGATTCCTACATGGTCGGTGCCCTGGCCAGGGTAAACTTGAATTACGATCAATTGACGCCCAAGGCCGGGGAGGTCTCCGAACTTTTCGGCCTGAAGCCGGTAAACTTCAATCCCTACATGAACAATGTGGCACAGCTCGTGGAGTGCATGCACGGTCTGGAGGATTCAATTCGGTTGATCGATAGGCTCCTTGAAAAGGGTCTTCAGGATGAAAAACCTGTCTTTACCCTAAAGGCCGGAAGGGGGAGTGCATCTGTGGAGGTGCCGAGAGGGATACTCTTTCACGAGTATGAGTACAACAAGGACGGGGAGTGTGTTTGGGCCAACATCGTTATCCCGACCAATCAGAATCACGGCAATATCCAAAAAGACTTCGAAGACCTTGTCCCTCGGATCAAGGATGAATCCGAGGAAAGAATTGAAATCATGCTGGAGATGCTTGTGAGGGCTTACGATCCCTGTATTTCCTGCTCGACTCATTGCATTTTCCTGTAGAAAAATGTAGAAGACTAGGAGGCGTCTCATGGAAAATCCGAAGATTCTTATCATTGACGACGACCCTGATCTGGTGGAGAGCATCCGGATCACCCTCGAAGCGAACAATTACCAGGTCTTCAGCGCCGGAAACGGGACTGACGGCCTGAAGATGGTTAAAGAGGTCAACCCGGATCTGATCATTCTGGACGTCATGATGGATTCCATCACTGAAGGCTTTCAGGTCTCCCAGAAGATCAGAAGCCGCGATCCGCAGTCCGAATTCAGGGACTATGCACAGATTCCCATCCTGATGATCACCGCCGTTTCCCAGAAGATGAACATGTCATTCTCACCTGAAGAGGATGGTGATTATTTGCCTGTTGACGAATTTGTTGAAAAGCCGATTCGGCTCGAAGCCCTGCTGGAAAAGATCAAGAAATTTATAAAATAGGCCTGATACACTTCATGACATTTCCCGCCCCACAAAAATTGGGGGCCCTTTTCGGTGAAATGGGTTGGGAAGGGCCCTTCTCCAAACAAAAATGGTGGGTCGTGTTGAGGTGGGTTCTCATAGGGGTAGTCATTTTGACTACCCTTATCGGTTACTACCTTATCCACTTGACCTTTCCCATCCATATTGTTCTTTTTACGTGTCTGATCATTCTCGTGATCAACATATTGCTCCATTGGTTTTTTTTCATTCTTCACAAGAGCGCCCCTGCCGCCTATTCAAAGGCCTACAGCAGGTTTACCCTCGTACAATTCGCGGTTGACTGGATCTTTATCACATGGATTCTTCATTTTACGGGCGGTATTGCCAGTCCGCTCCTTTTTTACTCGCTCATTCATGTGATCCTGAGCGGTTTCCTGCTCGAAAAGCGGGCCTTTTTGTCTTATATCACGCTGATTGCCGTTACCGTGAATGCCATGGCTTTTCTCGAGCTGGCAGGCCGTCTTCCGCACGTTTACAACTCTTCTTTTATCTCCCCGGATGTTCAGGACAATCTTTTTTTCGTCCTGATGCTTCTCCTTTTCTGTAACACGGCCCTCTATGTGTCCAGCTCCTTTGTGGCGTGGTTCTTCAAGAGGCAAAAAGAGAGAATCCTGACGCTCACGGATCTTCAAAAAAAACTGGAGCAGACCAATCGACAGCTCGGGATATTGAATCAGGTTGCCAGAGACACCAATCTTACCCTGGGACTCTATCCCAGGCTGGATTTTATCTGTCAGAGTATGGTGAGTATTCTGGGTTTAAAGGGGGCGGGCATTCGGCTTCTCGATGAAAAGACGAACCGGCTGGAACTCGTTTCGGCGCAAGGCTTGAGTGAAGCGTACACGAACAAAGGCCCCGTGGAGGCCGATAAGAGCCTGGCCAGGGCCCTGGAGGGAGAGCCCCACTTTGTCCTGGATGCCCCGACCGATCCGACGGTTCAATATCCCGATGCGGCCGCAAAAGAGGGTATCGTGAGCATGCTGGCCGTTCCGCTGAAGGGGCGAGAGAAGGTCATTGGAACCTTGCGCCTTTTTACGGCCGAGAAAAGAACGTTCACCCGGGAAGAACTGGATTTTATCTACGCCCTCGCGGGTCAAGGGGCCATCTCGATAGAAAATGCGAAAGGATACGATATCCTGACTAAACAGGACAAGGCCAAGAGCGAGTTCATCTTCATGATGACCCATGAGTTAAAGGGTCCTTTGATGGCGATCCAGAGCCTCCTCGAAGTAATGCTGAAGGGATATGTGGGCACCCTGGCGGAAAAACAGCGGGAACTTATCGAGAGGATCTACACGCGGATAGATTCGGTCATGGAGGTTTCTACGGGCCTGTTGGACATTTATCAGTGGCAGTCCCAGAGACCCCAGGCGATATGGGAGCCTCTTTCCATGAAGGAACAGGTGCAAAAGGCCATTGATCTGTTCAAAACGAGCGCCGAGGAGAAGGCCCTGGCATTCGAAGTCGAACTGCCGACCGAAGACCCTATCATCATGGCGACTGAGGAAGAGATGGAGAAGATTCTCAACAACCTCATCACCAACGCCATAAAATACACGCCGTCCGGGGGGCGCATTACATTGGCCCTGAGCGTCCCAAAAGATTTCGTCCTCCTTCGCATCGAGGACACGGGTATCGGCATGACGCCTGAAGACAGAGACAGGATCTTCGAGGATTTTTTTCGGACACAGGAAGCCAAGAAGATAGATCCTTACGGAAGGGGTATCGGGCTTCCCTTTGTGAAGAAGGTCGTGGAATTTCTGGGCGGGGAGATCGGCGTGGCTTCCAAAAAGGGTGAAGGAACCGAATTTACCCTTTCCCTACCGAAGGCAACTCCGGAACAACCTGAATCGGGAGCGTAAGACCCGGCAGATCGAGAAAAACTCATAGGCTACGCATGTGCATGTGAGGGTTGTTTCCGGGCAGCGGTCTATGCAACACCGTCTACCCTGTTGTCGATGCTTTCGCAACAAGTGCATCATGCTCGGGTCAAAATAAGTCCCAAACCCCGGTCATGGGAACCTCTTTTCAAAAACGAAGGGCCATCGGGAAGATCAATGAAAACGGGGCAACGGCGGCGGCGATGAACCTCGTCAGTCAACACCTTGCAAAGACGTGCATGGAATTTTGGGAGAAGCGCTTCGCCCGCCTTGGCGAAGATCTTGTGCGGATTCCCGGGCAACGTTTTTTCGTTTTTGAAAAGAGGTCCCCATGACCGGCACACTCATGCAGCAATTTCTTTCGTTGAACCATATTATCCAAGGGGTTTATTAGGAGGGTTTACTCTTCCGGCTCCACCATAGCCGCAGCCTCTTTCAGGAGCATCAGGGATTTCAGGGCCTCTGTTTCATCGATCCGGTGGATGGCAAAGCCCGCATGGACAATCACATAGTCGCCGACTCGGGCATTCTCGATGAGGAGCAGACTGGCCGTTCTCCGGAGGCCGTCAACGTCTATGGTCGCCGTATTGTTTTCGATTTTTACAATCCTGGAGGGTATCGCAAGGCACATATTCAAGGGTTCCTTTCCCAATAAGTTGCCCCCAGCCGGTCGAGTTCTTCCAGAACCATGGCCGTGATTTCATCCATCCTGGCCTGAATGGCGGGGGTAAGATCGAGACTGGGGGTTTCGATGTCCTCCGGCTCCACGCCGACGACAACGATATCCGGGACTTTTCCGAGGGCCCGGCAGGCTGCCAGGATTTCCGGAAAACCGACTTCATGAAGAGAACTCTTCGTCGTGAAGTGCTCAGGAAGCTCATCCTCTTCGAGGCGATAAAGGGAGCCGGGATGACCATGGCCCCTGACGGCATCCACCACCACGATATGATCGGCATCCACCATGATGCCCAGTAGATTCAATCCCAGGACACCACCGTCTAGGAGGGTTACATCATCTGAAAACCCGTAGCGGTCCTCGAGTCTCTCGATGACGCGGACGCCCACGCCTTCATCCGCCAAAAGAATATTGCCGATTCCTAGGATTACGATATGTTGGGGTTCAGTCATAGCCTGAGCATGATCGATTTCAATAAAAGGCTGTCGAAACGGAAAGACCGGATGAGAATATCATGGAAGACCGGCGCGGGCAAGTATAAGCGTTTGCCCTGATCACTATCAAGGCATCATTTTAGGAAGGTCTTCTCTATCCAATCCCTGATTTCATCCCTCACCCGCCGAAAGACCCTCTTCTTTTCCTCGTCGGTCCCCCGGGCCGCCGAGGGGTCTTCAAAGCCTTTGTGAAGGACCTCTTTCTCTCCGGGAAAATAGGGACAGGACTCTTTGGCGCGGTCGCAGACGGTCACGACGAGATCGAGTGCTTTATCGAGAAAGAGATCGAGGTTTTTCGAGGTGTGGTCGGAAATGTCGATGCCGATCTCCCGCATCACTTCAATGGCCTGGGGCCGGACTTCAGAGGACTCGGTGCCCGCACTGAAGGCTTCATACCGATCGCCGCCCAGGGCATTCAGAAGGCCTTCGGCCATTTGGGATCGAGCCGAATTGTGGGTGCAGATGAAAAGCACCTTCTTTTTTTTCTCTTTGCGGGGCATGGCAAATTCCCTTGGTATTTGTTTCCCGTTTAATAAATTAGTGCCGAAAGATAAGTTCTTGGGACGCCGGGGTCAACAGGCAAAATATCATGAGATATCCTCCGGGATGAAGGGATTTACTAAAACTCATGCTTCCAAGGGCTACGCCTAAATTTTTATTAAAAAAGAGTTTCTGCCCTTAAAAGATCGGAAAAGTCTTAGAAATACAAGCCTATGAAATCCTAACATAATCTTTACACAGGTCTCACGGAATGCTAGCATTTTGGAATTAAAATCTTTTCCCACAGATAAGACGCTTGGAGAGAAACAGGTATCATTATGGTCAAAGAACGTATCCTCGTTGTCGATGACGAGGAAGACATCCTGGAACTGGTGAGGTTCAACCTTGCCCGGGAAGGTTATCCTGTCCTGTGCGCCATATCCGGGGAGGAGGCGCTGGACATGGCGCGCAAAGAACTCCCGGGCCTCATTGTCCTGGATCTCATGCTCCCGGGCATAGACGGCCTCGATGTGGCCAAGGAGCTAAAAAATGACGCCGGGACAAAAGAGATTCCCATTATCATGCTGACCGCCAAAGGCGAGGACGCGGATGTGGTGACAGGCCTTGAACTGGGGGCGGACGATTATGTGACGAAGCCCTTCAGTCCGAGGGTCCTGGTGGCCCGGGTCAAGGCGGTCCTCCGAAGGAAGGTCAAGGATTCGCCTGAGGAGGACTCTGTGGTGAGGATTCACGATCTGGTCATCCACCCGGGACGCCGAGAGGTGACGGTGGGGGGCAATCCCGTCCAACTGACCTATACGGAATTTGCGATCCTCAATTATCTGTCCAGAAGGCCCGGATGGGTCTTTACTCGCTATCAGATCGTGAATGCCGTGCGTGGGGAAGACTATCCGGTGACGGACCGATCCGTGGATGTGCAGATCGTGGGTCTTCGCAAGAAACTTGGCTCAGACAACAAATACGTCGAGACGGTACGGGGCGTGGGCTACCGTTTCAAGGAATAGTACCCCTATGGCAAGAGGAAAAAAAAAGAGGTTGCTCTGGCAGCTCTACCCCTCGTATCTTTTGATCACCCTTGTGTCCCTTCTGGCGGCGACCTGGTTCGCCTCCATTTCGCTAAAGAAGTCTTTTCTCTCCCAGAGCGCCGCCGACCTGGAGGCAAGGGCCCGTCTCGTTGAAGATCAAATCATTGAACGCCTTAGCCCGCTCGACAAACCCGGGATCGACTTTTTTTGCAAAAAAATCGGCGAAAGGGTTTCGTCACGAATGACCGTGATTCTCCCCTCCGGCAAGGTTGTAGGAGATTCCGACGAAGACCCGTCGAGAATGGATAACCACGTGGATCGACCCGAGGTGATCAGGGCTCTCAAGGGAGAGGTGGGCGTTTCCACGAGGTACAGCCGTACCCTGGGGCAGGAGATGATGTACGTGGGGGTCCCCCTTGTCAGGGATGGAAAGGGGGTCGGAGTGGTCCGCATTTCCATTCCCTTTATCGCCATAGACGAGGCCATGAGGGGCATTGAAATCAGGATAGCCCTGGGAGGACTCCTTATCGCGATATTTGCTACCATCGTGAGCCTATGGGTCTCGCGGCGCATTAGTCGACCCCTGGAGGAGATGAAAAGGGGGGCTGAAGATTTTGCCCGGGGGGGGCTGGATCATCGTCTGGCGGTACCTGATACGGAGGAGATGCGAGGACTTGCCGAGGCCATGAATCAGATGGCCGCCCAACTCAGCGAGCGAATCGCCACGGTCATCCGTCAGCGCAGGGAACTCGAGGCGGTCCTCGGCAGCATGGTGGAGGGTGTCATCGGCGTAGACACGGAGGAGCGGGTGATCAACATGAATGAGGCCGCCGCCGAGATCTTTGAATGTCCCAAGGCAGAGGCCCAGGGCCGCAGCATCCAGGAGGTGGTGAGGAATCCGGACCTGCAGGGGTTTGTCAAAATGGCCCTTTCCAGAGAACAACCGGTAGAAAAGGACATCTTTATCTATTCAGGAGAAGAGAGAGTCTTGAGTGGGCGCGGCACGGTCTTACGGGACGCCAACGGATGGCGGGCGGGGGCCCTTATTGTGCTGAACGATGTCACCCGTCTGCGCAAGCTCGAGAACATTCGTAAAGATTTTGTGGCCAATGTGTCTCACGAGATCAAGACCCCGATCACCGCGATCAAGGGGTTCGTGGAGACCCTCCGGGACAGCGGGGAAAAGACCGCCGAGGAGACGGAGCGATTCCTGGGGATCATCCACAAGCACGTAATTCGCCTCGAGGCCATTATCGAAGATCTGATGAGCCTTTCCCGGATCGAACAGGGGGCGGAAAGAGAGGAACTCCTTCTAACGAAAGATCGTGTCCAAACGGTTCTTCAGACCGCTATACAGGTCTGTGAGGGTCGGGCCGAAGAGAAGAAGATTGCGATTGCGCTCTCTTGCCCCGCGGACATTGCGGCCAGGATCGACGCGCCTCTGCTGGAACAGGCGGTGGTCAATCTTCTCGATAACGCGGTCAAATATAGTGATCCCGAAAAAGCGGTCCATGTCGAGGCCGTACAAACGAATCAGGAAACGATCATTCATGTCCGGGATCAGGGGCGCGGTATCGCAAAAGAGCACCTGCCAAGACTGTTTGAACGCTTTTACCGGATCGACAAGGCCCGAAGCCGGAAGATGGGGGGCACGGGCCTGGGCCTTGCCATTGTCAAGCATATCGTCGAGGCCCACGGCGGCCGCGTAGAGGTTGAGAGCACTCTCGGCAAGGGAAGCACCTTTTCGATTATCCTGCCCAAGGTGTCATTCCACCCATCAAGGCCATGATGTCGGACCGATATCCCATTGAAGGCCGGAAAAAGAATAATTAACCGCAGACACACGTAGACTGACGCAGACATTTATCCGGCCGATTCGGCCGAATAAAGACTGAATCGTTACGCGAGGAAATCAGATGGATATAAACGACATCACTTATGCTATCAACGGAGCGGTTTTTGAAGTGAACAAGGTCCTTGGGCCTGGCTTTCTTGAAAAAGTTTATGAGAATGCCTTGCTCAGCGAACTGAGAAGTCGAGGCTTGAGTGTGGAAAACCAGACCCCAATCGAGGTGTTTTATAAAGATGTGTGCGTTGGTGAGTATTTTGCGGACATTCTCGTTGAAGACAAAGTCATTGTAGAGCTGAAAACTGCCGAAAGAATTGAAAAGATCCATGAGGCCCAGCTTTTGAATTATTTGAAGGCTACGGGTATCCAAGTCGGTCTTTTAGTGAACTTTAGACATGAAAAGGCGGAGATTAAGCGGCTCGTTTTAGATTTACCTGAAGGACCTGAACGATGATGAACCGCAGACATACGCAGACTGACGCAGACTTTTCCTCCGGCCGACACGGCCGAAGGAAAGAATCATTCGCTTCGCGAAAAGAGATTGTACTATGGCTTTCCTGCCCGAAGGGCATGACTGATAAAAGTCGGCCAGGTCGGCCGACTTTTTGTCTGCGAGAGTCTGCGTCGGTCTGCGGTTAATCAAAAATAGAGACACCATTTGCTGGGTCATAAGTACAAAAAAACCTTCGATTCCCATCAGCGACGCACCGCTAATATTTCCAAACAACAGCCAAAGATATCCTTGAATGTTATCCTTTGCCATCATATAAGTTCCCATAAGAAAACCGGCAGTAATGCCTAATTCAAAAACCTGATTGAGCGTTTTGATTCCAGCCAACTCGCAGAGACTAATAACCAGACCTGACACCAACGATTTAAGCTCATAGGAAAGCCAAGCGAAGTATGACGAATCGTATCATTTTATAAATCACCATAATGGAGAATTGACCATGCAAATCACCACTTTATTAGGCTCCGCCAAAAAACAAGGAAATACCGCTACTGTTCTGGGATGGGTAGAGGAATAACTCAAATCCATGGGCCACGACTTGGAACGGGTTTACCTCAACAACAAGTCTATCGGTGGCTGCTTGGGGTGTGCCAAATGCAGGGAGAACCCCGAAAAGATTGCCTGTGTCCAAAAAGACGACGCAACTGACATCCTGGAAATGATGATCTCATCCGATGTGGTTCTGTTTGCTTCGCCGGTCTATTTCTGGGGCTTTTCGTCCCAGATAAAGGTACTTATAGATCGCGGATATTCTCTGGTTACCAATTACCACCAACCGGGACATACTTCTTTAATGGAAGGGAAACGCATCGGCTTGTTGGTCACCGGTGCCGGCGCCTATGAGGAAAATGCTGAGGGTATGTTTGTTGCCTTCGATCGGATTATAGACTTTTTGTTGGCAAAAAAATCCGGTGAATTGTACGTGGGAGGATGCGGCATACCGTCTGAGTTGCCTGAAACGGTCAAGGACGAGGCTTTTGGGCTGGCTCGATCTTTGGTGGGCTGATACATTCAAAAATCGAAGATTTCTTGCCACTGTATGTTACAAGCCGATGATTGACTCTTGAGAACAATTGACAAACCAGGATGTGACCCCGCCGCGCCCTGGCAATTTGCTGCAATGAATAGTTGGGAAGCATCTATATCAGATAAAACCTAAAATTCGGCCGTTAATGGCCTGTAGATTTTTTTGTTTCATTAAGTCGATCATCACCGCGCGCTTCAAATTCGTCATCACATGGAATTTACAAGCTTCTTCTGAAGATGATGCTATGATAAACCAGTTTTCATGATGATCTTCAGTTGTTACCCAATATAAGTTCATATTTTTTTACTTAATTGTTGCCCAACGCCTGAGCTGAGCTGCCGGGCGGCTTTGCAAGATCGGCCTCGCTAGAAGACGAACCGCAACAGCAAAGCCAGCTTCGAATTTGGCACACGCCCGGTCAGCTCCAGCGCGATGTTAGGCGCACTTTACTTTCAATAGGTTAGCCATGTGAATCTTCAACCTTCCAATATCTCAATAGCAATACCAGACTGTAGACGCCGCTGACGAACATGATCGCATCTTCATAGACGCCATACTTGGGAATTTGGATGAACGGTGGAAAAGGAATCGCCCATAAAAGCAGCAGGATGTATGCTATCTTATCGACTCGCGGCAGAGCGGTCGTCAACATGAGCAAGCCGAGAGCCGTCGTCGGGCATGGAAAGGTGCCAGGAACGATGAGGCTCGCGAAATGGTGACCGAACGCGATACCGAACAGAGGGTAGCAAAACACCAATAGCATTAGCACTAAAGTAGCATACTTACGCCATCCGGCTGCTGGGAGGGAAAACTGCATCTTCTGCCTGAACAGATCAACTACAAACAACACCGATACGATGATGAATATGGAACCGAACGAGTAGTTCCCGTAACTATCGCCGGTAATGTCCTTGGCAAGGATCAAGAAGAACACAATACCGTTCCACGCGAACGCAATTGAGAGATACAGCTTTGTGATCCAGTTCTGGAACCGACCGGGGTTGAGAAGAAGCCACCCGGTGAGTAGAATCGCAACGATGTAGAAAACGGCCTGGGCCGGCCAGATTCGGGTACCATAGGTCTCGATAATGCTCCACCACTCTTCTGCAGGTATCATCTTTAGTCCCCTTTCTTCAAAATACCTTGGGTATTAACCGCCAAGGCACGGCTTGCATATATTCCTCGTATTGATTACCGAACCTCCGCAACAAAAACTTTTCTTCCTTAATTGTGGTCAGCACAGTCAATACCGAAAAAAGAAGCGCAGGAAGTAGCATCCACACGACGCCCCATGCGATGGCCAAACCCAGACACATGAGAATCAAACTCGAATACATAGGGTGCCGCATTAAAGAGAATACCCCAGTTGTGACGAGTCCCTCGATTTGCTGCGACTGTTCATGGGCCTGTTTGTGAACCCTATGACAATATGCGTGAAAGATCCAACCCCCAAGGAGAATGGTGCCACCAATAAAGTTCGAGTAAGGGGACAAAGGTATCCTGACCCAGGAGAATATTTCACCCAAGATACCGATAATGATTATGATCGGCCATTCGATCAGCATTCGGAGAGTAGGCTTCGCAAGAAGATATTGGTTTAGGAATGTCTGTCCTTTCATATTCATCTCCTATTTGTTAAAGCGAGCTATTGCCACGCGCCTAACTTTGATTTAGACTGCCTAAAAGACGTGTTATAATAAGTCTTTATTGAAATATATTTACATTATTAAGCAGAATAGCAATTAAATACTCTCCGGTAAAAGTGTTTAATTACACTTTTGCAGACTATTTCCATATTCGTTATGGCCGTCTGCGGAATTAGATTGCAGGGGTTATCATCTTTCCTCGTTTTTCGCTTTCTTGCATTAGTCATTGGTTTGGTCCGAATCAAAATTTTATAAATAAGTCTATCGTCTTGGGAGGTTCAAAAGTCTTGTAGATACTTGTCGAAGGATTTGGTTCTAAGGGTTCAGTTTTTTATGGTGGCGGCTGGAAAGTTTGAAGGATGACGCGTTAGAAACCACTGAAATGATCTGTTCTTTACGCATATGACATTTCAGATACTCCTAAACTTGACAAAAATCAACATAAAATAAGGTAAAAATCACCACTCCAGCTTTGTCAGACCCATAAAGGGTTTTGAGTCCATCCGATGTTCGTCTGGCGAAGAGCGTTTGCCGCAAATGTTGCATGTGCGCTGCCGAGAAGTGGGAAGGCGAGTCTGGGGCAGGTGAAGATTTTTTGTTTCTATGAAAGTTAGAGAATGTTAGGTTGGGAGCGCCTAACTTATGCCGACTTCTCGGCCGCAAGATAAGAGACGTGAGCGCCTTGATCATGGCACTTCATATTGCCCGTCAAGGAAGCGGCACCGATTCGGAATGAAGTGATCGGGAAAGGCGTTGCCTGACAGGATGCGTTCAGAAGGAAAGAATGGAAAAATCCGGAGTGAATTCAAAAGATATGGGAAGGAGAATGCGTTCCGAATCCTTATGGCATTCAGCGTCTTTGTGGCAGGACATGAAAGTCGGTCCTTACGCCTTCCATCTCCTGGATTTGGATCACCCCGATGTCGAGGCCGCGATCCTGGATGAGATCGATGCGGGCGTAGACGTTTACTACGATCGCCGATGGGGAATGACCGGGGTGTTCTGCAGACTTTTGCTGGATCACCCGGAGTGGGTCGCCGGCCGATGGGTCCTGGTGCTCGGGGCCGGCGTCGGGGTGGAATCCCTTGTCATCGGGCGCTTGGCAAAAAAGATGTTTATTAATGATGTGGGCCCTGTCGGCCTGGAGTTGTGCGGCCTGCAACTTATGAACGAACCCCTTCCCCCATTCAAGAAATTTCTCCTTACAACCGCAAGACGTCTGCGAACCCTCCTGGCCGATGACATGGGCACATGCATATTGTTCGAGTAGGTTTTTCGTCTTGCAGGGCGGGAAGGTGTGAGGGAATAATCGAGCGTGCCAACAAACCGCTGTAGCCGGCATGCTGCGCTTCGGCCATTTCGCTTGCGTGGAATGAGGACCGCTCTTAAAACAGCAGATATCTCGAGTATCAGGACCCAACAATTGCCGCTTAAGAATACCGTTTCAACCCTTAAGTATTCGTGAAGACTTATAAACCTCGATTCCATTTATTTAGATAGTGAACAGTACGGCTTTTTGATATATTCTGAAAGAAATTAAAAAGCCGATGATAGGAGAGATAAAAAATGAAACTAAAGGACCTCAACCCACAGTACATCACAAATGACTCGGGAGAAAAAATTTCGGTGATACTTCCAATTAGTGAATTTCAAGAGTTGCTTGAAGATATCGAGGATCTTGCAACTGTCGCGGAAAGACGTGATGAACCGACCATCAGTCATGAGCTGTTAATCACGGAACTTAAGAGAGATGACCTCATATAGAGTCCGATGGAAAAAGTCAGCTCAAAAAGAACTTAAAAAGCTGAATAAGGACATCATTTTAAAAATCTTGGAACTTGTAAGCAATTTCTCCGAGGATCCATACCCTTATGGATGCCGAAAGTTGAGAGGGAGTCAACACACGTATCGATTCCGAATCGGAGATTACAGAGTTGTTTACGATGTTCAATCCGACATTTTGACAATTGAAATAATCAGGGTTGGCCACCGCAAAGAAATATATAGAAGACTCACCTAACAGCCCATCGAATTAAGAAGGTCTTTTTCGCTGACCGCTTAAACGAATCCATGACCCGCCACAAATAATACGATAAGCATTTAGTGCCTTGACTTAGTACGGCTTGTCAGATCTGTGATATCTCCTGTTGTAGTGGGTCGGACCAAGCCATCATGAGCCATTATATTGATTTTCAATCAGTATTTCGACAAAAGTACTCATTTTGAGGCCTTAAACTCGCATTTTCATGCCCCAAAATGCCCTTGTAAGCCGCCTGGGATTCCCGGAGTTCATAGCTAGTTCCCATCCGGAAATGAGCAATTTTCAGGACTTAGGAAAAAAGCGAGTTTCGCCAAAACCTTTTTCCCCAGCAAAACGGGGGTTTCAAGCATTCCTTAACCCATATTTTAGCCCATTGTATGCAATTAGGGTGCACTCATGCTAAATAGACCATGTGAATCTCCTATTTGAACTGTAATTCCAAGCACTTTCTTAATTCAGGCTTCTGGCCAACGTCAAAAGGTTCGCAGAGACTATGGATGCCCATACATAACTTTTGAAGGAACGAAACGACTTCCAAGTGCACCTTGATAGGCCAAAGGAACGCTTGAGCCAAGAAATACCGGCTTCGATCCCGGCACGAAAGCGACGTAGCCTTTTATAAACCCCTTCACTGCGACACATATCTTCTTTTTTAAGGCTGCGTCTCTTAGCAAAACAAACATCTTTTATGCCCCTTTTCTTGGCAGCCTTGAGATTGTCTTTAGATGCGAATCCTCCGTCCAGGGCGACTTTCAGGGGATAGTGGCCATATACTTCTTCTTGCCGGTCCAACATCTCGGTGGTCAACGTGGAGTCCGCCGGGTTGCCTTCAACGATTAAGCAATCGGTAATCAAATTGGACGGTCCACCACTGAGACAAATTTTATGACCGTAATAAGTGTCCCTACGATCCTTGACAATGATATCGGTGTGGGGTTCGAATATAGAGACAATCTTTTCATTGGCCGGAACCTTTTCCCCGTTGATCACACGGCGGGTGGTCTGTTCTATAACTCTTTTGGTCAATTGTAGAACTTGTTTCAAATCATCGACTGCCTTTCTCACGAGGATGCTTTGTGCAATATCTGTGAAGGAAAGGGAGGAAACAATACGTATCGCATTTTGGGCGTAGCTGACTGTATCATGTGTGACTTTGAGAAGATCCCTATAGTGCTTTTTTCGAACTTTTTCATTTTTTCCATTCATGACCCCCAGCATCCTTCTCTTGGCTCTTCTGGTATGGTCTCTGAAGGTTAAAGAAAACTCATTAGACTGCTCATTGAGTTGGAAAAGCATCCTTGTAATAACGCGAACACAGTCCCAAAGGAGGTTTGAATCCTTAGGTTCATGGATATTGGAAGAAACGACCGTGCAATCGATCCGGG
>Ga0272441_10007187_pt1 | contig 18218 bp, 17 predicted proteins | sample SSMProp6N_FD_193582 | JGI IMG/M metagenome (GOLD analysis project Ga0272441, IMG submission 193582) | Marine sediment archaeal communities from Little Sippewissett salt marsh, Falmouth, MA, United States - SSM-Prop-6N | ecosystem: Environmental > Aquatic > Marine > Wetlands > Sediment ... | reverse complement strand
CAAGGAGATGTACGATGTCGGCGCGACCGTCTGGGGAAGTCTTCCTTCGAGGGTTGCGTTGGAGAGCACGCTCGCGCACGAAATGGCGCATCAATGGTTCTACAACATCGTCGGGAACGACCAAACGCGCGAGCCGTGGCTCGATGAGGCGCTGGCGCAGTATTGCACCTACTTGTATTACGAGGACGCGTACCGCCCCGGGTCGGGAGACGGGTACGTCGCAAGCTGGAACGATCGATGGGATCGGGTGGCTCGCGCCGAGATCCCGATCGGTCTCGAATCTGCCGGCTACGAGCGAACCGCCTACTCGGCGATCATCTACGGACGCGGCCCGTTCTTTTTGTACGAATTGGCAGAGCGGTTCGGCGCGGAATCCCTCCATCGGTTCCTTCGCAAGTATGTCATCGTCCATGCGTGGGGTCTCGCAACGACGGAATCATTCCGTTGCATCGCCGAAGCGCACTACCAACAGGATCTATCCGACCTGTTTGAGGCGTGGGTGTATCCGCTCGAGTAGGCCCCGAAGTGAGGTCGCGCCGGCGACCTTACGCTACAGCATCAGCCCGAGATGGTGATACTCGAGTCGGCGGGTGAACCCTTGCTTCTCTGCCGACATGACCACAGCATGCATCCAGTTCGGGATCATGAAGCCAACCCGCCGTCCGGGTCCGCGTGTGACCGCCCGCTCAAGATGGTACGCCACAAGATAGTCGGCCAACTCGGCATGTTCGGGATCGAGCGCGACTCGCACAGAGTTCACGCCGCCGCTGCGTGTCGGGACGTCGTACCTCGCCCAAGCAACCGTCTGCCGATCGCTCTCGCGAAAGACTCGGACTGCCTTCCGTTCACGCCGCTGGAGGAATTCCAGAACCGGCCCGAGCGGCCGGAGTAGCCGAGGCGGTCGATACCGTCTGAGGAGCACCGGCTCGTATTTCTTCAGTTCGGGGGGATTGATCCTCTTGTCCAGCTCGTAGCGAACACGCCAGTCTTTCGATCGCTTCACCGGTTCCTGAAGGTAGCCGCTCGGAAGCGGGAGAAGCTCCAGCGCAGTGCGCTGGCTCGTCTCGAATTCGATCGTGCCGCCGTAGTGCTCGAAGCCAAGGCTTCGGTAGAGGGAGTACGCCGGGATGTTCCGATCGATCACGGCAAGCGCCGCCTGCTTCGCTCCCCGCTTTCGAAGATCCTCGAGCGCTCGGGTCAGCAGCTTCCTTGCGATGCCCTTCCCGCGGTGCTCCGGAAGGACACCAACGATGTTGATTTCCCATAGATTCGTAGATCCATCCCGCTGCACGAAGACCACGCCAACCATTCGTCCGTCCTCTTCCCAGACGAAACCTCGCATCAAGTCGCGCAGCGAGGGCGAGAAAAGCTGAAGAACCCGGACGATCGGCCACAGCTTACGCAGGCTCTTGACCGTTCGAACGATATCCTCCTGCTCATCCGGGCGGATGCCCCACTCGGGGTGATCGGGATATTGGAACGCCTCGGCAAGCATATCGGTCAACGGTGACAGGTCGCCGGGGAGTCGGATCGGCCGCATTGGCATGGTAGTGCCTCCTAAGGTTTGCGTCTCGAGTACGTCGCGTCTCGACCCCGAATCGTTCAATGCGTCGTGGCGATTCAGGCGCCTTCACAACTCCATGTTTGATCGGATACTCGGAAGCACTCGGCAACGTGTGGCGAGAACGCAACCAGCAGCACGCGGTTCAGTGTTCGATGGTCGCGTAGGAAGCAACCGACCTCTCGGACGGCAATGTCGCAAGCCTGCTCGACTGGGAAACCGTACACCCCACAGCTGATCGCCGGGAAAGCGATGGATTGAATACCGTGCTTGGCGGCAAGTCGAAGCGATGCGCGGTAGCATGAGGCGAGCAGGTCCGGTTCGCCCTGATCTCCCCCACGCCATATCGGCCCGACGGTGTGGATGACAAACCGTGCCGGCAGATCGTACCCGCCGGTCAGCCGTGCTTCGCCGGTCGGACAGCGAACGCCGGGTCGGATCTCGGGAACCGTACGGCACTCCGTGATGAGCCCCGGACCAGCCGCACGATGGATCGCCCCATCGACCCCCCCGCCGCCGAGCATTTGCTCGTTCGCTGCGTTGACGATCGCATCGACAACCAGCGCGGTGATGTCCCCCTCAACGATCTCGATCCGGGTCATCGCCGCTCTCTTCTGTACTCCTTTGGATGATGCCGCGGAACCGGTGACGCGTCTCGGCCAAGCTCTCCGGATCGACCTCAATGACCAGGAGTTCGTTCTTCCAGTCGATCGGGTCGCCTCCGATCAGGACGATACGATCGCCGACCACGGCTGCCACGTGCCGCGCCAACGGCTGCTCGAGATGCCCGAGAACGTCAACCTCGAGTTCGGACGCGGTGGTCGTAATCGCGATGATGTCATCGAGAGGCTCCCGGTCCAATCCTCCGAACACGTACACAACATCCCCGAGCGCCGTAGCGGCGGTCCACGTTCTCGGCGACGGAAGGTGTCCCGTTCGAAGGACGGCCGCCGACACGAGATCGATTTCCAAGATGAGATCCGAGCGATTCCCGGCCTTGTCTCGTCCCCCAACAACGTACAGCCGATGTTCTGTTGCTGCGACGGCCGGGCTATTCAGCGCCGCAGGGAGTGTCATCAGAATCTGTGCTTCTCCTGTCGATGGATCGAACTCGACGACCTCGTCGAAATACCGTGTCTTGTCGCAGCCGCCGACGTAGTAGAGCTTCCCTCCAGCCTCGGCGACGCCTCCGAGCGCCCGGGGTTCAGGAAGATGGCCGGCGACCATGTACTCCTTGGTCTCTCGATCGAACCGCAAGATCTCACTGAAGTACTCGCTGCCTGACGAGCCGCCCAGGATGTACAACTCTCCATTCAAGGCGCAGATCTGCGGGCGATAGGTTGGCCACGGAAGATGCCCTGCAATGCCTGCGCCGTGACTGCCCAGATTCAACGCTAGAATCTCATCCAACAGCCCGGAATCGGACGCCATGTCCTGTCCGCCAAAGACATAGACAATGTCGCCGTCGGCCGCAGCTCCAATCCACCGCCGTGCCGATTGTGGACGGAGCATCACGTCTCGTCCGATGAACAACCAGACGAACACGAAGAGCGCAAGCACCAGCAAGCCAATGCTCCACGTCCTGAGGATGTCCCTTCTTCGATTACGCTCTGGATCGTACGGTCCGACAACTCTGCGTCTCGGAGCGGTACGTCGCCGTGTTACCTTTCCTGCCCGATCAAGCTGCTCTTTGGAATCCATTCTTCTGCGAGCCTCTTCTCCCCCATCAGTCCGGATAGATGATAGTCCCGAATCTGAACTTGCTGTGAAGACCAAGGCCCGGCCATCGAGGCGGGATCAACTCGCCGCCCAAGGCATGGGGCTTTCACCCGCCGCGCAACCTTCATCACTTCGGGAAGTCCGAACATCTCCATAACGCTGCCGCGGCGTGCGCTACAGCGTGACGCGTTCAGCTGCTGCCAAGAGATGCCAGCTCGCGTCCGAGCCGCTCCGCCTCTTCGAGAATCTCTGGAAGGTCGGAGATCGGGATATCCTTTCCCGTTTCCGGATCGAACGTCTGGGCGGTGATCGCATGCGCACAGCTTCCGGCAAGACCGGCGATCCGTTCAAGCCATTCGACCATCGAGCCGTAGTACTGCCGGTAGCCAATGAGCAAAACGAAATCCTTCCCGCCGAAACAGCGATCCGAGACGATCGCCTCGAGACGATCGAACAGTGTCTTGAGCTGAGAGGTCATGTAGCCCCAGAACATCGGCGTCGCAATTACGACGATGTCCGCGTCGCATAACGTGGGATAGACGGTCTGCATGTCGTCGTCGATGACGCATCCGGTCCCGTTAGCACACTGCATGCACGCACGGCAGTGTTCGATCCGCATCTCGCTCGGGCGGAAATGGGTAACAGCGTGAACCTCGGATTGGCGCAACCCGCTCAGGAACCGTTCGGCCAGTGTATCCGTGTTCCCGCCTTTTCTCGCGCTTCCATGAAGGACCACAACGTTCATCTTCTCCACCTCGCATCCGATTCTAGCATGCCGACCGCGTTATCGTGTCTCAAGCGCCATTTCACAAGGCAAGATCGCATTGAGAGCATTGCGAAGGGGGCATGGCCATGCGTTCACCATTGTTGTATCAAGCCGGCCGATGGATCTTTCATGCAGTCGCGCTTGCCATGATCGTCGGTCTCTCTATCTCGGCCAGTGCAGCTGATTTCCCGTTGGCGTGGGGGACGACCGAATCAACGGAGGACGGATCCTCGGTTCAGTCTGCGTCAGGCGTCGTTCAAACGCTCTATGATCTGGCGCTGGAAGCGGACTACACCCACGAAGAGGCAGAAACGTTGGCATCGACAGTGCGTACCTTGATCGGAGACGGCATCCCGCCAGGCACGCTTCTTCAGGTATCCCGGAAGCTGCTGCTCGATCTGAGCGCCCCTGAGTTGGTGTCGTCACTTGCGGAGCTGGGAGAGAGGATCGCGGATGGTGAAGCTCCTGGCCAGGTTGCCAACGAGATTCTGGACCGCGGGAGCGCCCGAAACGGTGAGACCGAAGGCGATGACGATGGGAACAACGGCAACGGCAAGGGGATCGGGAAGAACAAGGAGCCGGAAGACGAAGAGGCCTCAGGTGAAGATGATGCCACCGCTGAGGATCCTGATCACGATGCCGAGGATGAAGATGCCGATGGCAGCGAGGATGATGACACGGACGATGATGATGAGGCCAAGACCGTAGGGAACGGAAAAACCAAAGGGAAGGGCAAGAAGAAGTAGCCCCCGTGGACGGTCCGTAGGACCTCGTGATGCGCTTGGGCGACACGATTCATCTTGAAGCAGCGCCGTCTCCTGCTGTGATGTGGCGATTCGGACAGCCAAAAGACTGCACACGGACAGGGGGAGGTGTGCTTCCGTTTCCATCCACAGCAGCCCCATGTTCGTGCACTGCCGCGCATCCCACGGATGCTCATGACACGATCGGCGGTCTGAACTGATTTTCCTGCATGCTATTCCATGATCAAGCTCCGCTGCTCGGACAGCCTTGCCGCCACATGACACGGGATCGCAGACGCAGTATCATGCCGCCACGTTTCCTACACCCAGAGCCCTGTAGGTCGTTCCGAAAGGTGAACCGATGAGCCTAGCTATCTTGTTGGCGCTTGCCGCCGGTGCGACTTGGGCTGTGGGTATGACTGCCGCCAAACCGGCGATGCGACATATCGATGTGCTCAGCTACATGCTGTCCCGGTGGGGGCTCGTCGCGCCGCTCGCGCTGTTGTTCGCCCTGATCACGGGTACATTGTCCTTTCCGAACTGGCGTGCGGTATCGCTTGCGCTTGCGGCAGGGTTTCTCGATGCCACGCTGGGCGGCTTCTTCTATCTCATGGCGATGCGACGAACGCCCGCGTATCAGACTTCAACTTTGGCCAGCACCGCTCCGCTGTGGGGTGTGCTGACCGCGATTCTCCTTCTGGGCGAACCGTTCCGTTGGGAGATTCTCGTCGCCGCCGTCCTGGTCGTCACCGGCGGGTGCTTCCTCGTGGGCCGTCGATTCAGTCTTCGCAGTCACATCAGCGGCTCTCTCTTCGCCCTGCTTGCCGGGTTCTTCTGGGGATTCGCCGAGACCGTACCATCCAAACTAGCGCTGGCATACGGACTCACGCCGGCGTCGCTTCTGTTCCTGTTCTCGTGTTCCGGCTTGGCAACCATCGCAATCATGGTTCCATTTCTTCGCCCTCGGTTCCCTCGATACATCAACCGCAAAGGCATTGCACTCACGACGCTCAGTGCGATCAACGGTGCGTTTCTCGGATGGCTCTTCTGGCTGTCGAGCCTGAACATCGCTCCAGCGAGTGTGATTTCGCCGATCCGCGGGTCGAGCCTCGTCTTCTCCCTGATCTACTCTGTCCTTTTCCTTCGTGAACGGCCGAAGCGATCGATGCTGCTCGGCGTTCTGCTGGTCCTCGGCGGCGTCATCCTCGTATCCACCACCCCATGACCCAGACGCTCGAAACATCGCTCCACACCACCATGATTTGTCCGCGCTCTCTGTAGATCGCTACACTCCCGTAGTCCAGCATACCTGCCGCGGCGAGAGGAGAGATCCGATGAAGCAAGCCCTCATGGTAATCGATGTGCAACCTGTGTTCCTGAGTGGCGCGGACTTCAGGACAATCGACGGAGACGATCTGGTCGCGAAGTGTGCTGCGCTGGTCGACGGCGCACGTGCTGCAGACATCCCTGTGATCTATATCCGCCATGCCGATGAGGACGACATGCCCGAGGGGGCAACCGAGGACGCGAAGCGGTTCGATCCAGCTCTGGCTCCGCTATCGGATGAACCGGTGATCGACAAGCTGTTCGGAAGTGGGTTCATGGAGACGAATCTCGACGAGGTTCTCAAGACAAGCCAGATCGAACGGATCATCGTCTGCGGACTCTCGACCTATGGGTGCGTCAACCAGACGGTTCTGTTCGCCAAGCTGTACGGCTACGACGTCTCGATCGTCGGGAATGCCCACGCCGGCCCAGACTCGCCGGAGTTCCCCGTATCGAAGGGCATTCCGATCTTCCATCGCGCGTGGGAAGAGGCGGGGATCAGAATCCTTGGACCAACCGATGTGCCGTTCTAGCTCGAGATCTCGAGCGTTGAACACGAAGCGATCTGCAGTGCCTCGTAGCTCGGTTCCATCGCGCAGGATGGGGTGACAGATTCCGTTTGAGCGCTGACGTGCGCTGAGCAGATCTCTTCGGGAAGGATGGAGAACTCCGTGAAAAGCTCACGGCCACGATGCCGCCGTTGCCTTCTTCCAGAGGGGAAGTTCCACGTTCGCCTGGACGCATCCGGGCTGTGCAATTACTGCCGCCATTGGGACAACACCCAGGCGGCAGTGCTCGATGTCGACCGGCATCGTCCGCTTCTCACCAATCGACTGAACAAGTTCAGCGACCGATTCCACTATGACGCTGCAGTCGGGTTGAGCGGCGGGAAGGACAGTGCATACGTACTCCATCGGTTGACCTCGGATTATGAGGCGAATGTGTTGGCCATTACATTCGACAACGGATTCCTGTCTGACTACGCGTGGCGTAACGTCCGCGAAATCGTCAATGCATCGGGCGTCGATCACCTCGTCTACAAGCCAGATTGGGATGCGTATCGGGAGTTCTATCGCGCAACACTACACAAGCTGGCCGATCCGTGTGTCGCTTGCTCGATCGGCGGGTACATCCTCTCGGTTCGGGGCTGCCGTGACCTGAGGATCCCTTTCTTCATCCACGGCCGCTCGCCGATGCAGATGTTCCGCCGCTGGTATCCGGGCACACGCGATTTGGGGATCCGGATCGTCCGGCGCAATCTCGCGGCGCACTCTTCCTTGGCGTTGGGCCGGGACTGCCGCGCGATCACTCGCCGGATGCAATGGCTGCTGCTCTACTTGGTTCCCAATCTTGGCCTTCGTCGTAGACTTCTTCGTGAGTTGCTTGGCGCAGGGTTCAGTCGCTATGACATCACGCCGGAGTTCCTTGCGTTCTTCCTGTTCGAGCCGTATGACGAGGCTTCGATCGTGAACCATCTTGAGACGCTCGACATTGGCTACCAACGACCGGCGAATCATTCGCTTCTCGGGCATGGCGACTGCCTGATCCACGATGCTGCAGCGTTTCTCTACGAGCAGCACCACGGGGTGAATCGGGTGCTTCCGGATGTCGCCACGATGCTCCGTTTCGGCACGATCACCCAAGAGCAGGCGCACGAGATTATTGCGGCCAACACACCGACCGAGGAAGCAGTCGAGATCTCGATCGGTCATCTGTTGGAGCGGCTGGAGATGCCGCGGACGGCGTTCGATCAGATCGTTGAGAGGGTTCAACGCAAGTCTAGCAGAACACCGTTTGACTAGCGTGCGAAAGGAGGGAACTGTGTCCAAGCTGTGGATGATCGGCCTTCTCGCGACCGTCGGAGCGCTGGCCGCCTATTTGCTCCTTTGGCCGGTTCCGATTTCTCCGGCCCGTTGGACACCACCTGCTGCCCCAGAAAAGGGCGGCGTGTACGCCCGCAACGAGAAGCTGGCAACCGTGGAACAGTTGAAGGTCGGGCTCGGCCCGGAGACTGTGATCGTTGACCCCGATGGGAAGCTCGTGTGTGGACTCGAAGACGGCTCGATCGTTCGTCGAACCATGGAAGCGGAGGCGGCGGAGACGATCGTCAAGATCGACGGCCGCCCGCTCGGCATCGGATTCGATCCGCTGGGTCATCTGATCGTTTGCGATCTGTTCGGCCGACTGCTTTCCGTCTCCCTCACCGGAGAAGTCTCGGAGCTTGCGACACAGGTCGCCGGCGTGCCGCTGGGACTGGTCAATGATCTGGATATCGGCGCCGATGGCACCATCTACTTCTCGGAATCATCGACCGAGACGACCGACACGCTGCTCGATCTGCTGGAGCATCGCCCGCACGGTCGGTTGCTCGCCTATCACCCTGCCGAGGGTCGTGTGGAGATCCTGCTCGATGGCCTCCACTACGCGAACGGCGTGGCACTGAACGCCGATGAGTCGTTCGTGCTGGTCGTCGAAACGACCGAGTACCGGATTCGGCGCCTCTGGCTGGCCGGACCGCGCCGAGGCGAAAGCGATATCTTCATCGACAACCTTCCCGGGTTCCCAGATGGGCTCTCGTGTGATGAGGCCGGCACGTTCTGGCTCGCGCTGATGAACCCGAGAAACGCGTTCGTCGACTGGGCCGCCGAACGCCCATGGGTGCGGAAGATCGTCGCCCGGCTGCCACTCGGGTGGTTCGCGGGTGCCGCGCCGCGCTACGGGTTCGTGCTCGGGTTAGATGATGAAGCACGCGTTACGCACAACCTCCAGGATCCCTCAGGCGATCACTTCGCAGGGATCTCGTCAGTCATCCGCAAGGGGGACACGCTCTACCTTGGCAGCCTGCTGGAAACGTCAGTCGGTCGGTGGATCATCCGCTAGCTAGATCCGCAGGCAATCCGCTCGATCACATCGAGCAGACGATCCACTTCCGCCACCGTGTTGTAGTGGTTCAGCCCAATGCGTACGAGCCCTCCCGCCTCGGAGAGGCCAAGCCGAGCAATAACGTGGATGGCGTAGAAATCGCCGCTCCACACGAAGATCGCTTCATCGCCAAGGCAGCGCGCCATCTCATTCGGTGATCGCCCCTCCAGCGTGAACGAGACGACGGGCATCCGCTCTTCGGACCGCGCTGGATCGACCACTCCGTAGATCCGAACACCGGCAATCCGTTGGAGTCCGGCGATCAACCGCTCGGCCAACGTGCCTTCGTAGGAACGAATCGAAGCCATCCCCGCGATGACGGCCGCACGCCGAGTACTGTCCTCCGGCTCACCGAATCGTCTTCCGATCGACGCAATGTACTCCACAGCTGCCGTTGTACCGGCCATGGCCTCGAAGTGTCCGGTTCCCTGCTCGAACTTGTCCGGCGGTCCATCTCCTGCCGGAACCACCTTGAAGGCAGGCAGCCGGTCGAGCAATTCGTAGCGCCCCCACAACATGCCGAGATGCGGACCGAACAGCTTGTAGGCGGAGCAAGCGAGGAAATCTGCGTCGATCGCTTGCACATCGATCATGGCATGCGGCGCATACTGCACCGCGTCTACGTAGATCCACGCCCCAACTTCGTGTGCCCACTCGGCAATCTGTTGCACATCGTTCACTGTACCGACAGCGTTCGAAGCGGCCCCCACGGCGACGAGTCTCGTCCGCGAGCTCAATGCGCTGCGAAGCTCATCCAGATCAAGCGTACAATCCGTTGGATCGAAGTCGACCGTTCGGACGACGGCTCCGCGTTCACGAAGTGCCATCCAGGGGGCAACGTTCGCATCGTGATCGAGGTTCGTGACGAGGATCTCGTCCCCCGAATCGAGGATCCGGGCGAGCGCATGGCTGATGTGAAACGTGAGGGCCGTCATGCTAGGGCCGAAGACGATCTCCTCAGGACGCCGCGCATGGAGGAAGTCCGCCATGGCGTCACGGGCTGCGCTGACCGTTTCGTCCGTACGACGCGAGAATTCGAACTGTCCATGCACGTTGCTGTTCGCCTCGGTGAGATAGCGAACCATCGCATCAACCACCGAACCATGAACCTGTGTCCCGCCAGGTCCGTCGAAAAACGCGATCTCTTGTCCGTGGATGGTCTGCTGCAGCGCAGGGAACTCCAGCCTCAGCTCCGTCACATGCTCGTGCGTCAATGTCATGGCGCCTCCTTGATCTTGACCTCGCCATTCTAGACCGAAACGATGCCTTCCTTCATCGCATGCCGTTGGACAAGGGTCTCGTCGGGCGATATAGTTAGCCGTCTAATAGTTAGGGGGCATATTGTGAGATGCCTGAGGAAATGAAGTACTGCGAGACAGACCCACGAGAGATGACCCTCAGCCAACTGCTGGGACAGGTCTGTCGCATGACGGGATCCCGAATGCGTGTACACCTCGAGAGGCTGGGCCTTCATCGAGGCCAGGGGTTCGCGCTGGTTCACCTATGGCATCACGACGGCGTTCCCCAACACGAACTATCTCGAGCGATGCACATCCGGCCGGCCTCGGTCACGATGATGCTCAAACGCATGGAACGCGCCGGGTGGATCACGCGCGAGCGCGATCCGGACGATCAGCGTGTTGTGCGCGTGTTCTTGTCGGCAAAGGCAAGAGAACTCCGTTCCAAGGCACAGATGGTGTTTCGCGATGTCGAAGAGGAGTTCTGTTCGATCTACACAGATGATGAGCAAGAGACGCTCAAGCAGCTGTTGACCAAGCTACATGACCGATTCTCGACCGATGTGCATTGCAATCACACCCAGCGTTTTCTTTGCGGAGCCGGCGACGATCATGGAGACACGACGTGAGATCGATCGCCAGGCTATTCACGTTTCTCAAGCCATACCGCGGACAGGCGATCACCGCCATGGTGCTATTGCTGGGGATGGTCGGAAGCGACCTTCTGATCCCACGGCTGACCCAGAGAATCATTGACCAAGGCATCGCCCACAGCGATCTAGGGGTTGTGCTCACAACGTCGCTTCTGATGCTCGGAGCCGCTCTCCTCGCTGCGCTCTTTGCCCTAGGCAACAACGCGTTCTCGGTCCGCGTGGCGCAGAGTGTGGCACACGACATCCGTAGTTCGCTGGTCAGAAAGGTCCAATCGTTCTCGTTTGGCAACTTGGATGAGCTTCGTGTTGGGAACCTGATTACCCGCTCGACAAGCGACGTCAACATGGTTCAGACGATCGTCATGATGTCACTGAGGATTCTTACGCGAGCTCCCGTCTGGATCATCGGCTCCGTGACGATGCTGATCCTCACCAGTCCACAGCTGGCGTTGATGATGGCCGCGTTCGTGCCGATCATCGTGCTGTTTGTCGTATGGTTCGCGCGGAAAGCCCAGCCGATGTTCTCGTGGGTGCAACGGCGACTCGATCGACTAAATACCGTACTGCAGGAGAATCTTGCCGGTGTCCGCGTGGTCAAGGCATTCGTCCGGGAACGCCATGAAATCAAGCGATTCGATGCCGCCAACGTCGAACTCACGGACGAGAACATCCGGATCATGCGGCTCGTCGCGATCCTCCTCCCCACGATGACCGTAATCCTCAACTTGGGGGTCGCAGGCGCGATCTGGCTCGGTGGAAGAGCAACGCTGATCGGCGACATGACCGTTGGGCAGGTGGTGGCGTCAATCAACTATCTGATGTTCGCGATGTTCCCGTTGATGATGTTGGCCGGGATGCTCGGACCGATCGCCGCGGCCAACGCGTCGGCGAGGCGGATTCTCGAGATCCTTGATGCCGAACCTCATGTGAAGCAGCGCCCGAACGCCCGAGTTCTCACGAGCCCGCGGGGGCGGATTGCGTTTGAGGAGGTCTGTTTCTCCTACAACGGGGACTGTGACGAACCGGTCCTCGCAGGAGTACATTTCGTCGCCGAACCGGGTGAAACGGTGGCCCTGCTCGGCGCAACTGGGTCGGGAAAATCCACGCTGATCCATCTGATCCCTCGGTTCTACGACGTGACCCGTGGCCGGATTACCTTCGACGGCGTAGACCTTCGTGCGTTGGATCTTCGCTCGTTGCGTTCTCACATCGGCATTGCACTACAGGACGCTGTGCTGTTCGGAGGCACGGTTCGAGAGAACCTGATCTACGGTCGCGCCGATGCAACCGACGATCAGATTGCCGGCGCGGTCGAAGCAGCACAGGCTGCGGAGTTCATCGCCGCGTTGCCTGACGGTCTCGATACGATGATCGGCCAGCGCGGCGTAACGTTGTCCGGCGGTCAGCGTCAGCGTCTTGCGATCGCACGGGCGCTGCTGGTCCAGCCGAAGGTCCTCATTCTCGATGACTCGACCAGCGCGGTCGACATTGAAACCGAGGTTCGGCTGCAAGATGCGCTCGATCAACTGATTGCCGAATCGGCGCATACGACCACGCGCTTCATCATTGCACAGCGTATCTCGACGGTCCTGCTGGCGGACAAGATCCTTGTGCTCGATGCGGGACAGATTGAGTCATGTGGCACGCACGCCGAGCTTCTCGAACGCAGCCCGATCTATCGTGAGATTTATGAGTCGCAGCTTGGCGAAGGGGGGACGGTGTGATGTCCGCACAAGCGACTCACGGATCCCCTCGGCAGGCGCAGCCACGCGGCCCGATGTTCCGCCCCGGGCGCGGCGGGCACGCCTTCGGCGGGGAGCGCGCCAAGGATGCAAGGGGTACGTTGCGGCGACTTCTTGGTTACTTGCGTCCGTACCGCTGGGCGATTGTGGCGGTGTTCGTGCTGGCGACGTTCGGCACGGCAATGACCCTTCTTGGCCCCTACCTCATGGGGCTTGCGATCGATCGGCTCGTGGCCCGTGAGGCGTTGTCCACTGTGCTCCGGATTGTGGCATGGATGCTTGGGACCTATGCGATCACTTGGGTCGTCAATGTGGGGCAAGGGATCCTCATCGCAACGTACGCTCAGCGAGCAATGCGATCGTTGCGCTTCGACCTGTTCAGTCAACTGCAGCGATTGAGCTTGAAGTTCCACGACAGCCACCGGTCCGGCGAAACGATGAGCCGACTGACCAACGATATTGACGCGATCAGTCGGGTCTTGAGTCAGAACGTCACCCAGCTCTTCTCGGGACTGCTGACGATGATCGGCATCCTTGTGGTGATGTTTCTTCTCAGTCCCTGGCTTGCCCTTGCATCGATGCTCGTGCTTCCTCTGATGCTCGGCCTGGTTGTGCTAATTGGGAAGAAGACCCGCTCTGCGTTCCGGAGCTACCAGAAGAACCTCGGCACGTTGAATGGAACGCTTGAGGAGACGTATAGCGGACAGCGCGTGGTGATGGCCTTCGGACAAGAAGAGCGCGTCCTTGAGCGATTCGATAGGCACAACGCGAACGTCCGGAGACTCGGGATCCATGCGATGACCTACGCTTTGTTTGTCATGCCGATGATGGGAATCCTGTCCAACATGAATGTGGCCGTCGTCGCGGGGATCGGCGGTTGGCTGGCGATTCGAGGCGCCGTGACCATCGGCCTGATCGCAACGTTCATCACGTATTCGCGGCGGTTCGCCGAACCCCTGCGTCAGCTCGGTGGACTGTACAACCAGGTCCAGCAATCACTCGCCGGCGGCGAGCGGATTTTCGAGGTGCTTGACGAGACCCCCGATCTCGTCGATCGGCCCGATGCGATCGATCTCGCAGAGATCCGTGGCGACGTGGCTTTGGATGGCGTCGATTTCGCCTATGTCGAGAACGTTCCCGTCCTGCGTGATGTCAGTCTGCACGCTGAACCGGGTCAAACGATTGCGTTGGTCGGGCCGACCGGCGCCGGGAAGACGACCATCGTCAACCTCCTGTCCCGATTCTACGAGATAGAGCACGGCGAGGTGCGGATCGACGGTGTGGATATCCGGTGCATCGCCAAGGCGTCGCTTCGGCGCCAGCTCGGCGTCGTCTTGCAACAGACGTTCCTGTTCGCGGAGTCCGTGATGGAGAACATCCGTTACGGACGGCTCGACGCGACCGACGAGGAGGTCGTCACGGCCGCGACGCTTGCCAACGCAGATGGATTCATCCGTCATCTGCCACACGGCTATGACACGGAACTTTCCGAACGCGGCGCCAATCTCTCCGAGGGGCAACGTCAGCTGATTGCCATCGCACGCGCGATTCTTGCAGATCCGAGAATCTTGATTCTCGATGAAGCGACGAGTTCCGTCGACACGCGAACCGAGATACAGATCCAGCGGGCGCTCCGCCAATTGATGAACGGAAGGACAAGCTTCGTGATCGCGCACCGGCTCTCGACCATCCGAAGCGCAGATCGAATCGTCGTGATCGAGCAGGGGCAGATCGTTGAGCAGGGAACGCACGATGAACTTCTGTCTGCAGGAGGTGCGTACCATCGCTTGCATATGAGCCAGTTCCGGGGAAATCGTGATGGGTGAAGCTCCAGCATAGTTCGCAGAGATAGTGGGTTGCATATTCTTAGTGTATTAGTACACTCACACACATGACACAGATTCTTGACATCATCAAACGATAATGATGTCCACGATGAAGGAGGAAAGCATGAAACGATGGATAGGAGTTCTTGCCGTACTGGTAGTTGTCGGAGCCGGATGGGCCGGCCTGGCCCAATCCGATCTCGACCAATTCCCCCTCGGAACGACGAAGATGATCTACCACGTCCGATCCGAGGAGATGAGTGAGCCGCAGATTCTCGAGTTGGTCGTGACCTCCCACGAGGACGGGCGGTACACGGTTCGAATGGTGACCGAGCAGACAGGGGACGAAGACGAGTTGGCAACCGGGTTTGGGTTTCTCTTCGGCGCAGCAACGGTGTCTTCCGGGACTGGACACGACGTCAGCTACACCTCGCTTGAGGCATTGATGGATCAACGAAGCCGTCTCCAAGAGGGCCAAGACTACATGCTCCCCAGCGGTGGCGTGTTCACCAGCATCGTTGGCGTCACCATCGCCGACGTCTGGTGTCTCGAGGGGACGCTGCAGGATGAAGACGAGCCGGATGAGCGATTGACCGTCGCATTTGCCTTGACGCATCCGGTCTACATCTCCCCCCGGATACGGGCGGAAGAGCTGCGCGACGGCGCCTGGGTCGAGGCGTTCTCGCTCGAATTGGTCGAGTACACCGTGACCGAGAACGGCGGGTAGCGATGACGCTTCTCAAGATGACCGGCGTAACCAAGGAGTACAAGCTCGGGAAAACCGTGGTCCGCGCCTTGCGTGGGCTCGATATGGAGATTCGCTCCGGGGAGATCGTCGCGATCATGGGGCCGTCCGGCTCCGGCAAGTCGACGCTGATGCACATTCTCGGGGCACTCGATACGCCCACCGAGGGAACAGCACAGATCGGCGGAGCGGATCTTGCAGAGCTGGGAGAGAGCCAGCTGGTCACGCTTCGCGGTCGAAAGGTCGGGTTCGTGTTTCAGACGTTCAATCTGATCCAGACACTCTCCGCTCAGCAGAACGTCGAGCTGCCGATGATCTTTCAGGCCGTTCCACGGGCTGAGCGGGCTCGTCGCGCCAGCGAGCTCCTGGAGCGCGTTGGACTGTCAGACCGGATGCGCCACAAGCCGAACGAACTGTCCGGCGGCGAGCGCCAACGTGTTGCAGTTGCACGCTCGCTGGCCAACGATCCAGAAATCATTCTCGCGGATGAGCCAACCGGGAACCTCGATACCGAGAGCGGCTCTACAATCCTCGATCTGCTCAAGAGCTTGAGTGTCGAACAGGGCAAGACGGTGATTCTCGTAACCCATGACCCGGAGGCAGCCGAAATCGCCGATCGGATTATCACGCTAAGAGATGGTTGCGTGTCGTCCTCCGGCCGACATGACGCCGAGCGAGGTGAGCCGAATGCGTAAGTTTTTCGATTTCCTTCAGCTCGCGGGTCGCAGCATCCTTCACCGGAAGATGCGCAGCTGGCTCACCGTCATCGGCGTCTTCATCGGAATCACCGCCGTCGTGGCATTGATCTCCATCGGGCTTGGCCTCGAGAAGACGATCAACGAACAGGTCTCCGGTGTCTTCGGCGTGGACAACTTCGTCATTCTGAACGAAGACGCGTTCGGCGGCGGACCCCATGGTGGCGACGCCGAGGAGTATGCGTTGGATCTGGAACTGCTCAGGTCGATCGAGGGCGTCAAGGTCGCCGCGGCGATCCGCGAACGAACCGGATTCGTACAAGGACAGCCAGACGCCGAGGGGAACACGCTACAAGGATTCCTTCCTGTGGAGGGTCTGTCCCCCGAACTGATGACCGAGTTTGAGTCGTTCACCGGAACCCTCGCCGCGATGCCTGGAGGCCGGTTGTTCGAGCCCGGCGACGTCGAGGTCGCTGTGCTCGACTACGAGATCTCGCAGCGACTGGGTGTAGAGGTCGGTGACACGATTTTCGTTGCCGGCGATGGGGACAACGAGCTTGACCTCACGATCGTCGGGATCATGGCACCCTCTGAAGAGGAAGAGGAGGATTCGAGCGGTGGTTTCGGGATGTCCTTCAGCTCAGGATCCACCGGCGATACCATCTCCGTCCCATACGACACGATGGATCTCCTGTGGGGACCGGCCGATGATGTCCTTATCACGCTCGTTCGCACCAAGCCGGGCTACGATGTCGACGAGGTCGCAGACCAAGCTGAAGAAGCGCTGAAGCAGCGAGGCTCCGAGATCTCCGCAATCACCTATACCGACATTAGTGATGCCATCGGAACGATGACGTCCACCATCAGCGCCTTCCTCGCCGGGATTGCCGGGATCTCTCTGCTTGTCGGCGGCGTTGGCGTGATGAACACGATGTTCACATCGGTCCTCGAGCGAACGAAGGAGATCGGCGTCATGAAGGCGGTGGGGGCGAAGAACGCGCACGTCTGGATGATCTTCCTCATCGAATCGGGTCTGATGGGACTGGTTGGAGGCATCGTCGGCACCCTGCTCGGACTGGGTCTCAGTGCCATTGCGTCCATGTTGATCGGTCGGCTGTTCGAGATCGAACTGATCGTCGTCGCCAGTCCGACGCTGATCGCCGTGACACTCCTCGGCTCGTTTGCCCTCGGCGCCGTTGCCGGGCTGTGGCCAGCGTGGCGTGCCTCACGGCTGCCCGTCGTTGACGCATTGCGGTACGAGTAGTCGATCGCGTAACGGGCGGGACAGGCCGTCCTGTCCGTTGCGCGGATCCTTAGCACGTGACAGATTCGCGCGAGACCACGCGGAAGCCGACACATAGAATGGGCCGGGAGCAGCAGGGAGATTCCATGGGCTACCTCGAACACGTGGATATCCATTCGGAAGCGCTCCGTGTCCTGCGAAGCGCCTCCAACCCGTCGGTACGTGTCTGTCTGCTCCGTGATGTCCTCGGCGTACCATCCGACGACCGTCGGCTTGCCGAGGCGCGCGAAGCGCTTCCCGAATCGATCCACGTCGATCGGCTCATGCAAGAACAGAGACCAGATGGCGGGTGGGGCCGCTTGCATTCACGGGACCGCTCGATTCGTTGCGCCGTGCCGACCACGGAATGGGGAGTCGAGCGAGCCGTAGCGCTTGGCCTGGATGCTTCGTCGAACAGCCTCTCCCGTGCTGCCGATCATCTGGCCCGGGTGATCGACGGTCGTCTGACGCCAAGCGACCGTCCCGAGAAGAACGACCGCTGGCCCGTCGGCGTGCAGCTGTTCGCTGCAGCCACCCTCTCTTGGATCGACCCAAACCACCCGGCCATCGATGATCTCTGGTCGCTGTGGCACGAGATCGCACAGAGGAGCTTCGCCAGAGGCCATTATGACCCCAAAGCCGAGCACGCAGCCCACGAAGAACGACCCGGCGTATCGGTTCGAGACACGTACCTGATCCTCGCCAATCGATACAGCCTCGCGCTGCTCGGAGCACGAGGTGCCCAGATGGATCGGACGCTCCAGCATGCGCTCTTCGGGTGGCTGAGCGGTCGGCCGACCGGCCTTGTCTACCTCGATGCGCCGCTTGCCTCTCCAGGAGAAACGCCGTCAGCGAACTTGATCGATCGTTGGTTCAGAAGCCACGAGGTCCTGTCTCGCTTCCCGGTGTGGTCAGAACGGGCGATCCCGGCGATCGAGTGGGTCCTCTCGAAACGCCGCAGTGATGGCCTTTGGGACCTCGGGTCGCGAGCGTCCGGATC
>Ga0272441_10007186_pt1 | contig 18222 bp, 18 predicted proteins | sample SSMProp6N_FD_193582 | JGI IMG/M metagenome (GOLD analysis project Ga0272441, IMG submission 193582) | Marine sediment archaeal communities from Little Sippewissett salt marsh, Falmouth, MA, United States - SSM-Prop-6N | ecosystem: Environmental > Aquatic > Marine > Wetlands > Sediment ... | reverse complement strand
CATGGCCGCATTCTCCGACGACGATCTTCTTGACCCCCAGGTCCCTGGCAATCTTCGCATGCTGCACGGCAACGCGGGCCAGCTGGGCATCGTCGTACCAGACACCGTAGTTGACGCCGTCGTATCCCGCCACTTCACTGGATAGTGTCCAGTTCAGTCCCGCCTCTTCGAAAATGACGGCAAAGGCACCGGGATTTTCCGGCCACGAGAGGAACTCACCGGCATTATGGATAAGCAGGATATCGGCCCCCTTCTTGTCGATGGGCATGGTTATCTTCTTTCCCGTCTTCTCTTCGATCTCCTCTTCGAGAAATTCGATGATATCTCTGAAGGCCTGCTTGATCATCCCCGTGGACGATCCCTTCTCGAGTTGCTGCACCGACCCCTTTTCGTGCAGTTCTTCGGGGGCAATCCCCATTTCCTGACTGAAAAGCTTTCGCAATTCATGGGTAATGAGGGCATTATCGACACCGATGGGACAGGTCTGCGTGCACCGGCGGCATATGGTACATCGATAGGAGAGTTCGGCCAGTCGTGCAATGGTCTTCCAGTTCAGATCGATATCGTTTCCCGTAAATTTGGCCAATGCCTTGCCGCCCCGCTTGATATATTTATTGAAAATCTTGCGGAGGACTTCAGATCTATAGGTGGGACGGTAGATTTCATTCTTGCCACTGGCAATATAGACGGGGCAGGCATCGTTACAGGTCTGGCACTTGGCACAGTACTCAAGGCTCATCAGGAGCGGCATGAGGAAGGTCCAGTTGTTCTCGCGAGACAGGAGCTTCTTCAATCCCTCGAGAAATTGTGCCACCAGTTGTTCCTCTTCCTCCTTTGTCTGAGGTCTGGGAAGCTTGAGTGCAAGAAATCCATCAAGGTCCGATTCATATGTTTCTTTCTGCTCGTCGGTCAGTTTCTTCAGTGCTGGCTGGGCATCGGGGCTGTCATAGGGATAGGGCAGAGGCATAAGGTCTTCGGCCGCGATATCCGCCATCTGGCAGGACGTATCACTGATCTGTTCAACGGTTATCTTTTTATTCTTCATCACTCACTCCCTTGGTCACTGTCTCACTCCACGTTGTCCCTCCATGCATGTGCGGTGCAGACCAGGTTTGTTTGAAATTTAATACGGTGGCAACGCGCGATTCTACGGACCCTCCCCTGACGTTGGGTTCATCCTCAAAGAGTACCTTGTCCCACAGGAAATACTTCATAAAGGCATGACTCATGTGGGTAAAGGGGAGATAGATGGCGAAGAGTGAAAAGAGTATGATGTGCAGTGTCATGATCGCCCCGAGAGGTCCCGTATCACTGAATGTCAGCAGGGATGTAATATATCCTCTCACCAGGAGGAACCGGGGGTCGGCAAAAAGCCACAGGAACAACCCGCTGATCGCCACGGCCAGGATAAATACAAGATTAACGTAATCGACAGGTGCCGAGTAACCCTGCAGTTCTTCCGCCCGCGCCCGGCGAATGATAAGCCCCACGGCGCCTGCGGCGGCCAGGAAAAATCCCGCTGCCCCCAGTATGGTGGCACAGACTTGCAGGAAGACGATCAGGCCATGATCTGCGGAAAGTCCCAATACCATCAATAGTGACGCTGCGACGAGAAGACCGAGCCAGCCGATCACCATGTACAGGCCGAAATGAAGCGGAAAGGACACATACCACATCTTTCTGTTGTTATGATAGAGCACCCTCACAAAGAGGACCTCTATGAATAGAAACTTGACAAAGTTAAGGAATCTCTTCTCCCTCGGTTTAGTCCACCAGTCGACTTCTTCGAAATAGGACCCTCCATAACTGAAGGCCTTTTCATGCGGAACGGGGTAGAGTTCCCACCTGAGATGTAGGGGCATTGCAAATACTCTGAACACCTTCAGTGCAATGCCTATAAAAACAATCACCACGGTCACATACGATGATATCTGAACCCAAGAGATACTGCCCATGCAATACTTCCTCCTCGTCCTGAAAACTGTAACTGAACTGTTTTACGGGAAAACTATCCGGCATGTTGATCCGGTACGGGACCAACAGAAATAGGTTAATACTGTTACGGACTCCCAACAAACGCCAATTCACCACTTATCTAACGGATAGCATGGCCTTATAACCCATAGCACTCCATCACGTCAAGATGAAAATGTTAGACATTAACCCTTAATGGGCGGGCATCGCATCGGTACTGCGTTCAGATCATGACACCATGGCTTTTATATTGTCGAGCAACTCCTCGGGGATGATGGGTTTTTCCATAAATATCCGTGGCTTGGGAAGGGTATGGTAATCACGGCTGAAAAAGTCCTTATACCCGCTGAAACCGGTCAGGACAATCACTGGAATCCCCTTATAGGTATCGTTCTTCTTTATCTTTCGGTAAAATCCCACGCCCGACTGATTGGGCATGACTATATCGAGTATAATGGCATCGGGCAGGAAGTCGGGCAGTTTTTCAAAGGCCTCTTCTCCATCTGCAGCCAGAACGGTCTCATAGCCGTTATCGGACAAGAGGGAATCGAGATAGGATCGTATATCTTCCTCGTCATCTACTATCAAAACCTTTTTGGACATCTCTTTCTCCCTTCCTCTCCGCTTACTCGTTGATCTTTCGTCATCCATACCCTTGATATAACCGCCTGTCGGAACCGGGATCCTCACCCCCTCACAAACAAAGGTTCGAGGAACAGCCGTTGTATGGTCAAAGGGCTGACTGTCTAATCGCGTAGCACCTTCAGTACTTCTTCCAGCTTCCCCTTGCTGGCCGTAGAAATTTTCTCTTTAACTTCCTTTTTCATTCGCTCAACATCGGGGGTATCGCCGTCATCTATACCCAGTTTCTCCCGTATTCGTGCTATGTACTCTGATGGTATGATCGGCTTTTCTATGTACGAATGAGGTCCGATCAAGATATTTGCCGCCTTGAGTTTGAGGAAATCCTCCTTCCCCAAGTCATCATGGGCGTGGGCGGTTACCACGATGAAGGGTATGTTAGACAGCTCAGGATTCTTATGCAGATATTTCAATAGTGTAATCCCACGCATTCTGGGCATTACCAGATCGAGGGAAATCAAATCGGGTTTGCACTCCTTTATCTTCTCCAGCGCACGTTTCCCGTTATCGGCCGTCATCGCCTCAAATCCCGCGTCGACAATAACGGTTTCGAGGAAAATCCGCACATCCGGTTCATCATCAACTATCAAGATCTTCTTCTTCTGTCCCTCTGCCATACACCTGCTCCCTCTCATCTAAGACTGTTTATCTTCCGCCTGTGGCACGGGTAACCGGTGCCGCGGCAGCTCTATGGTGAATACGGATCCCTCTCCCGGTGAGGACGTAAATGATATGGTGCCTCCATGTTCCTGGACGATTTTTCTCGTTGTCAGGAGCCCCAGGCCCGTGCCCTGTCCCGACCCCTTGGTGGTAAAAAAATTGGTAAATATCTTCTTCTTGATGTCGTAGTCCATTCCACAACCATTGTCTCTTATTTCGTAACAAATAATACCCTTTTTTTCAAATAAAGAAAAGACAATCTCGGGATGTTCCGTGTCGCTCATGAGACAGGCATCGATGGCGTTGGAAATCAGATTGGCAAGACAGGTGTGCATCCCTTCCGGGTCCATGGGTGCAGCCGCCACCCCTTCATTGAACAGTGTATTGAACTCTATACCCGACTGCCGTGTCACATCTCGATAGAGGGTCGCCACATCGTTGGCAACGGCGGCAGGCTCGGTTTGCTTCACCTGCGGCGTGCTTCCCCGGGCGAAGCTGAGAAATTCCTTTGTGAAGGCCGAAATCTTCCCGATGTTGTTCTGTATCATATTCCATCCCTGATGGATAAGATCGTTGTCATTCCGCTTGATCCCGGAATTTACCACATACACGCCCCCTTCCAGCCCCATGAGGATATTCTTTATACCGTGGGAGAGACCGGCAACGGTCTGTCCGACGGCAGCAAGCCGCTCTGCATCGAGCACTTCTTGTTCCAGCCGCTTGATATCTCTCAGATCGTGGAAGAAGATAACCTTCCCCACGACTTTGCCGTTTCTCTTTTTCAGTTGCGTTCCCGAGAACAGGACAGGGATTTCTTTGCCTTTGTAATTTTGCATCCTCCCTTCCCGATGAATCACGGGACGGGATCCTTTTTTCAGAGACTCAATAAAATCAGGGGGGTATAATTCCTTCCCCTTCTTCTTGCCAATGACTGTTTCGAAGGGATACTGCAGTATTTCCCTGGCCGCAGGATTATAGATGGTGATGATATCCTTTGCATCGCTGGCGATGATGCCATCCGTCGCATTGTGCAGTACCGTTTCCTGGAAGTCGCGTACCTCTCGCAATTCCTTTTCCAGGAAGAAGGTCTTGGTGACATCGAGTGCCATTTCCACAACGGATTCTACCCGGTTTCCCTTCATTGTGTAGGGACTCACGGTCACCATGTATATGACCCTGTTGCCCTCCTTGTCGTATCCCTCCTGCAGTGAATTGTGAGTCTGACCGTCATCGAAGACGAGACGGGCGGGACAATTGTTGCAGACCGTCTTCCTGTTTTTGTAGGACTCGAAACAGTGGAGGTCCCGGTACCGTCCAAAGGTCTCCCTGACAAGCTTGTTTGCAGTCAGAATCTTGAAGTTCCTGTCGATGACGGTGATGAAACAGGGGACATTGTCGAGGAGTGCCCGGTTCTGTTCGATATCCCGCTCCCACTCCGTGATGTCTATGGACATGCCCACCACATGGGTCACCACCCCCTCGGCGTCACGGTGAGGGGTCAAGAAAATCCGATAATTACCATCGGTCCCATCCTTATCCCTCAGCTGCATGACAAAACTCCGGGTCTTGCCGTCGGCAAACGTGGCCGCAACCTTGCACCGGTTACAGACAGCCTCCGATTGCCCGAAGACCTCGTAACACTTCCTGCCCTCCCAGTCTCCAAAGGTCTTCTGAAACGTGCCGTTGGCACTGACGACCTCAAAATCACGGTTAATGGTCAGCGTCCTCACGTTCACTTCGTCGTGTGCACTGGAGGGATTATCCTTCTGTATCGATTTCGCTTTCATACTTCACGTTTCTTGTTCAGTACCTCATCGAGAAAGGCAGTCAAGGCAGCCACATCGAGGGGTTTTTCGAAAAAACCCTGCGGTGCCTCGACATGGGCATCTTGCACCATGTCTGTAAATGCCGATTTCTTCAGGCCGTAGGCATTCCCCACACCGCTTATGACGGCGACGGGGACATCCTTCAGGGATGCATGCCCCTTTATCTCCTTGTAGAAAGAAACACCCGATTTTTTGGGCATTACAATATCCACGAAAATGAGATCGGGTTTGCACTCAAGTGCCATGTTCATACCGGCGTCGGCGTCATAGGCAACGCACGTTTCATAATTGTGGTCCTCAAGAATCGTCTTGAGATACAGGACAACATCGGGTTCGTCATCTATGATGAGAATCTTCTTCATATTTTTCTGATCACGTGTGACAGTACAGAGGTTACTTGAAGTTCCCCGCACACGTTGCGGGGAATGCGGTCACTGCCCAGTTCAACATCAACTGCTATTTGGACATATCCAGGAATCTCCACAACCAGACAAGAAGAATGAGAAATGCGATAATGACAAGGTATTCTACACCTTTTGTTGCAAATATATCAACATAAGAAAAGCCTTCCATGGTAATCCTCCGCAACGGCTTGTATCCCGTTAGTTATCAAATCCCTTCGTCGCCCACTCCGGCGGTTTACGAAATACCGGCATTCTGTTGACGATCCACCTGAACACCCATATCTCCGTGAATATAATGCAGCAGGTTACCACGATTTCAATCCACGTGGGTACATACCGATCACTGAGCGGCACATACCACTTGTAGGCGATGAATACATAATTGAGCCTGTTGATTATGATGCCGAGCATGGTGAGGACTGCGGCAACACGGATAAGAAGGAAATTCCTGTGCCTCGACCCCTGAACAAACATGAAGCAGGGAATGAGCACGAGTCCCACCACTTCGGTCAGGTACCAGTAGCCCATGGGTGTGCCGAGCAGCGACCACTGCCGGTTGTGTATGAGGACAAGCACCTTCAGAAAGAAATAGGCAAACATCGAAACGGCGCAGATCTTTCCCAGTCCCACCAGGATATCGTCGTATGATCTGCTGTGTTCCGCGTCCAGTTGATGGCTGAAGACCCGATGAGTGATTGTCCCTTCAAATATGACCATCGAAAGTCCGGCAAATATACTGGACACGAAGAAGAGTATGGGAATAAATTCGGTATACCAGAGGGGATGTATCTTCCATTTGGCCATCATGAGCAGGGCGCCCAGTCCCGACTGGTGGAGCGTCGAAAGGGTGATGCCGAAGATGACCGAACCCAGTGTCAATGCTCCGAGGATCTTTCGAGCCCTTCTCAACCCGAGCCACTCCGCAATTGCCGGAGAGAATTCGATCAGTTCAGCCAGCATATAGAGGAGAAAGTGCCATGCCACCAGAAAGAGCACGGCATTGACGCCGAACTTATTCCCAATGATGGGATTGGTTATGTTCCACCAGCGTCCCAGATCGAGGAGTATGGCCCCGGCATAGAAGACATAGGCCAGGAGGCCGTTCAAGACCGTGGCCCGTATGATGGGATGATACTTTTCGGACTTCAGTATATAGACAACAAAGGTCAGCACATAGGCACCGCCGGCAAAGGCCACCCCCACCATGACATCGAATCCTATCCATATGCCCCAGGGAAAATCCTGTGACAGATTGGTCACCGGACTGCCCAGACCATGAATGAGTCGATAGATAATGAGCACCACTCCCAGCACGATTACCGGAGCGGAAATTACATTGAAGGGTGTCAGCAGCCTGTCCCCCTTCGGTTTCAACTCTCTCAGTATGAACTGTACAAAGTCACCCCAATTCCTGATATCTTTCGTCTCCGCTCTCGCTTCCATTATTCGTGCCCTTCACTGGTTTCTTTTTCTTTTCCCTCGATTGCCCGGTTCATTCCCAGCATGATGACAGGCCAGAGGACAAAGACAAAGGGAACGGCGTAGAGGAATCCTTTGGAATACTCCGGATAGGGTGTATTGCCGATATCGCTCCGAAATCCGATCTGGTCAAAGGGAACGGATGACAGATAGAGATGAGATGTTCCCCCCGCCTCTCGTTCGCCATAGATGTGGGAATTATATGTGCCCGGATTCTGGTAAATCCGCCGCTTCGCTTCCTCCAGAAGTTCCCGCCTCGTGCCGAAGATGAGTGCCTCTGTGGGACATGCCTCAACACATCCGGGGATCTTCCCTTCCTTGAACCGGTCCCAGCACATGGTGCATTTCTGGATCTTCGGAAGAGACTTATCGTATTCAAACTTGGGAATATCAAAGGGACAGGATACCATGCATAACCGGCACCCCATACAATTGGTATCCCACGTCACATGCCCCGACTTCTGTTTTTCCATTGCCTTCACGAGACAGGCCGAAACACAGGCTGCCTGATTGCAGTGCATGCATCGCTTGGGGACGTAGACCCTTCCCTTGTCGGTTTCATAGGCATTGATAACCGTCCACTGCGTCTCCGACGTCTGCCGCTCCGTCTCCAGCACCGATGTGTCCGTTATGTCCGGAAGGGGCAACCCGTTGACTTCGGCACAGGCGAGTTCGCAGCTCCGACACCCGATACAGCGCGTCGTATCGACGAGAATACCGTAGAATTCCTTCTCTTCCTTGTCTGACCGGGCACGTGATACTCCCGGAGCCGCCAGGCTCCCGGCAACTCCCGTTGCAGCCGTCCCGATGACCTGCAAAAATGATCTTCTATCCATATCTGCTTTTACCTTTTCGCGATGGTTAGATTACTGTTCCATCTCCTTCTGTGAAATCGCTCCTGCCTTCACTGCCTGTCACCCGTGCCGTTACTGACCCGGTTCCTTTCGTGCAATAGCTGCAACATCCCCCTTGGCTGCGTGACAGCTTGTACAGTCATCCGTCTTCAGACCCATCTTCTGATGACATCCCATGCACTGAAGATGGTATGCAGCAATGAGTCTCGGTTTGCCCAGGTCTTCAGGATTAAAATCAATGGTATGGCAACTCCTGCAGAGCGGGGGATTCTCCGCCTGCTCCGGGGGACTGTAATGGTGGCATCCCGCACATATCGTTATATCGTCTCCGTGGAAGGCATCGGCCAGCCTGTTCCCCTTGGAAATATCCAGTAAATTCCTGATGATCGCGGAATGCGGCACTGTTGATGGTCCATACTGATCTTCCAGGACGTCAATGATTATATCATCGTCGGGCAGGATTGCCGAAAGGTCGATTGGCCGGTTCATATACGTCGCTACTGTTTCCCCTTCTACCGGACCGGTATGACAGGTGGAACAGTACTTCTCGCTCATCGATGCATCCACCATGGAATGATGGCACCCGGCACAGCTCGCATCCTCTTTCATGGAATTGTGACAGCCGACGCAGCTCCTCATTGACGTCTTGTTATGGAAGGCATCCACGAGGGTTACACCTCCCCCTGCCGGGTCTCCTCTGGAGGTATGACACTGATCGCATGACTCGAGCGTTTCATGGTGACAGGCACGGCAGGTATTCGTGGTGAGTTCATGGGTCGCATGGTTGAATGAAACGTCTTTCATTGTGGCATCATCACTGCTCAAGAGGATCGTCTCCGGTTGTCCTCGATCGGGACGGGGGATATCCGCCGATACCATGACAGGCCCCTTCTCCGCCTTACCGTGGCATGCCTCACAGGCAATGGGTCCCGACTTCTCTCCCCGCTGCTGCCCTTCCATGTGGCAATTGACGCAACCGAAATGTGCCGCTTCTCTGAAGGAGGCCCCGCTGGCGGTCGTTACGTCGCGATGGCAATCCCGGCAGGACGATTCCTCTCCCGCCGCATATTCCAGGCGGTCTTCCTTTTCGTTATAGACATGATGGCAGGCATCGCACTGTTGATTCATCGCCACTTCGTGCGTGTGATGCACCGCATAATCCATACCGGCCGGCTGCATCCACCCCGTCCCTTCTCGTGGAACGTGACACTCTCCGCAGGTAACAGGGCCGCTCTTCTTTCCCGCGGCCAGACGATCGTCGTGGCAGCCGATGCAACTGTCGTGATAGGCATCCATGAGACTGCGGCGGGATGTCTCATCCCTTCCGGGGGGATAGGTAAAGAGATATTTCCCCTCTGCATTCCGTCCATGACAGCTCTCGCACCCTTCCTCTTCAAGGGCCCTGACATGCTTGTCGTGATAAAATGAGATGGGCACCTCCTCCAGTGTGTTCAACGGCGCCACGTCCGTAACGACGATGGGATAATCGTTCACTGCAACTCCCGAATAGAGTTCCGTCATTGCTCCCAACAGCACAAAAATTCCGACTCCTATGACGATAAAAAGACATACAAGCGGTGTCTTTTTCATTTCCCGTTCCTTCCTCTGATCTCAGACCCTCAGTTCTTCGGGAACTTCCATTACATTGACCAGTATCTCACTGAAAAACTTAATATGCATCCCGAGCTTGTAGTAGTTAACGATATCCTCTATGCCGCTGTGGCAGTTATGGCAGGGAGTCACAACAATCTTCGCCCCCGTGGCCGCAAGCTGCTCCGCCTTTACCCTGTTTCCCTCCATCCTGGCCGATTTCCACGGCGGACCGCAATTGATGACCCCGCCGCCGGCACAACAACAGTAATTGTGTTCGAATCGTGGCGAGACGTCCCTGAAATCCTCACAGACGGCTCGCATGATATAGCGCAACATCTCTCCCAGTCCCCGCCCCCTGACAACGTTACAGGGATCCTGGACAGTGACCGGCTCCTTTATCTTCTTCACTATCTTTACCTTACCCTCTCGGATAAGATCATAGTAAAACTCAATGGCGTGGATGAGCGGGACGGGAGGCTCCTTCCAGCTGAGCTGCTTCGGACCGTCATACATGGCACCCCTGAAGGCATGACCACATTCCCCCATGACGATCTTTTTCACTTTCAGTTTGAAGGCCGCCTCATAGTGGGTCCGTTCGATACGCGCCATCGTTTCGAAATCGCCGGAATACATGGCCATATTGCTGTTGTCCCAGCCATCGGTAGAGGGCATCGTCCAGTCGATACCCGCCACATTCATGATATAGGCCATATTCCCCAGCAATTGGGCCAGGAATTTCGGTTCCGGTCCGATGACGGAATACATGATCTCGGCACCCTCCTTGTCGAGGGGAATCCGGGCATTCTTAATTTCATCCTGGGTGTCTTCCTCCTGCCACTGGAGGGTATCGATCCACTCATCCTGTTTGACCCACATCTGGTTCGATGTGACGGCATGACTATTCACGGTATCCTGCAGGTATTGGGGAACGACTCCCAGCAGACTGCAGATACGACGAACAGTCAGCAGGAGGTAGGCCATATCGATACCAAAGGGGCAGTACATACTGCATCGCCGGCAGACGTTACACTCGGTAAAGGCAATGCGTGCACACTTCTTTATGAATTCAGGCTCGACCTTCCCCTTCCTCCTCAGTATCTCCCAGAGGGTCTGTTTGACCTTGCCCACCGGTGAAAAGCGGGGGTCCTTGTCATGTGAAAGGTAATAGTGGCAGGCCTCTGCACACAATCCACAGTGAACGCATGTCTGCATGTAGACCTGCAGTCGGGCGGCCGTTTCTTCCGTCAGTACCTTGTTGATCACTCTTTCTATCTTTTCGGGCGTCAGTTTCTTTATCTGTTCATCCAATCCCGGATCTTCAACCACCACTATTTCAGCAGCTTCATCCATTCAGTATCCTCCACTACCTAAACATATCTACCAGTCTTTTGAATTCCGTACCGCACCAAATTCAGACCCCATGTAGGACCTCGTAAAGACGAAAAAGAGCATGTGGCTCAGCCGTGTAAAGGGAATGGCAACGAGCATGACCACTCCCGACAGGATGTGCAGCGCGGACATTGTCTTGTAGGGCATCACGTGGTGATAGGCCAGAAAGCCCGTAATAAAGGGGGCTATGGTAATGGCCAGTAAGACGTAGTCGGAAGGAGAAGTCACATACTTGACGACAGGACTGGTAATCCTTCTCAGGAACAGGATTACACAGGCCACGATGACGGTGAGTGTCATCACATCAGCAACGCCTTTCGGAAGTGTCCACCAGCCGATTCCCCATGACTGGTGCAGCAGGATGTTATGGGGCAACAGGAAAATCGGTGTCACGATAAGGCAGAAATGAAAGGCAAAGGTAACGACGGTCATCTCCGGTTGTCTCCGCATGTTAACGGCTGCAAAGGGAACGAGCCAGTGCACGAGCGAGCGAAGCGAATGTCTCAGACTCATGTAGGGATATACCACCATGTCTTTCTGCGCCAGAGACAGCATCGAAATGATCCGGTAGAGACTTCCGATGATCAGAACGGCAAAGGCAAACCATACAAGAGGACCGGCAATAAATTGATACATATATCCTTCTCCATTTCTTATATAGCACAGACCTGACGGCGATAGATGCCGCCTTCAATCGATCTGACAAGAATTTTCTCTCCATCGGGGCTGAAGACGGGATCCCAGCACGCCTCAAAGGGACCCTTGGCCGCCTTGCCATCCATCACAATGAAGAATTGACCGTCCTTCTCGGCTTTGGCGGCGATACGCTGTCCATCGGGTGAAAAGTGAGGGTCCCATATCATATCGAAGGTCTCATCCCAGGGTTGGCCGTCTACGGCTATGGTCCACGTCCCCCGATCCTTTACTATGGCCGCCACCCGGCTGCCGTCGGGGCTGAAGACAGGGGCCAGCACGGCATCACTGAAGGTCTTTTTCCAGGGGGCACCATTGACGGCGATGGTCCATGTGCCGAACCGGGGCGACACAACGGCCGCTATGCCCTGACAATCGGCGCTGTATCTCTGATACCAGACCTGATTGAAACGCTTCTCCCATATCACATTCCCATTGAGCGCCAGCGTCCATCCCTTGTCGGCCTGAACGGGGACCACGACATCGTCATTGGCCGGATTGAAAAGGGGTTCCCAGACGCTCTTGAATACGGTATCCCAGGGCTTCCCGTTAACGGCAACGGTATAGGCACGAATGTCCGTTCGTACCTCCGCCGCAACCTTTGTGCCGTCCTCGTTAAAGGTGACTCCCCACACATTGGTAAAGAGCCTGTCCCAGATATTCCCATCGACCGCCACCGTCCATACACCCTCAAGAAATCTGACGGTGTCGGCTTCGTTCAGCCGTTCTGTCTGCACACTGGCGGCCACATGTTTGCCATCGGGGCTCACGGCAAGATCACGGGCCTCCTGGAAACCATTTTCCCAACTCGTTCCATCGACGGCCAGTCCGTAGTGGGGACCTCGCTTGATATTGGCCACCAGGATCCCTCCATCGCGGTTCTCCTGGAGGTTCCAGACATAATCATAGGTATCGTCCCAGAGTGCGTCATCGGTAGCAACCGTCCACTCATCATCATTCATGACCAGGCACGTCAGACGGCCGTCGCTTCCATACCGTAACGACCACGCCTTTTCAAATGTCTGAGACCAGGGAACACCGTTGACGCAGGGAGTCAGGCGACTATCATCTCCCTGCACGATCGCCGATATCTTTTCCCCGTCGGGACTCACGTTCAACTCATGAATCACGGAAAATTTTTTCTTCCACTCGTTGATATCGGTAATGTCTTTTTCCTGTGTATTCCAATCACAGTTCTTCAGTAATGCCATTCATTGCACCTTTGCGTAATCAATGTATTCAGATCCTCAGGCCTTCTGTTTTAAACATAAGGGAGAGGAAAACCGATCCCTCTCCCTCGACAATGCACTACTAGATCAACTCAAGACAAGCTATGAGCAATAAATATGCCTGCATGTCATGACATTACAATAATTGTAAACTTCAATACTGTAGGGGGTTTACATCCCCAAGACAAAAAGGCGGCAGATATGACGTTGCACCACTGCAACTCAAGGGGTACTGTACGATTTCATTCTGCGACTGTACTCTCCCTCGATGAAGGTAGGTGCCGCCCGGGGAAAAAATTGTCAAAAAGAGGGAAACAGGGGCGACACAGCCAGACAGAGAAAGGGCATGACATTCACGGCCCGGCATGTCATGCCGGTTATTGCATGGGGAACGTCACCCGAAATGTCGACCCCTCCATGGGGTAAGAAGAAAAGGTGATCGATCCGCCAAGTTCCTGAACGATCTTTCTGGTCACCATGAGACCGAGACCGGTACCATGGTTTCCCTTGGTGGAAAAGAGAGAGTCATCAAGGAGACACTCCTCGTACTCCTCGGCAATGCCGTGTCCATTGTCACGGACCTCAAACACTGCAAGGGGTCCCTTCCGTTTACTTCTCAGCACTACCCGGTGTGGCTTTTTCTCGAGATCGAACCTGCAGGCCTCTATGGCGTTATTCAACAGGTTGTTTAGAATGGTGTGCAGATCATCGGCATTCAGTACCATGGAGCCCAGGTGGGGATCGAGTTCCATGTGGAGATCAATCCCCTTCATGGCGGCGGTCCCATGGAACAACCCGTATATCTCCCTGATGACCTGATTGGGATCGATAGTGGTGAGGACATGCTCCCGTTCACGGGCGCAATAGAGGATATCCTTCACCGTCGTGGCGATTCTGGCGACATTTTTCTGCACGACATTCCACCCTTTCATGGTTGCCTCGAGATTCTCTTTTTCCAAACCCGAATTGACCATGTATATTCCGCCGTCGAGACCGGTCAGAACGTTCTTGATCTTGTGTGCCATGGTGGTAACCGCCGTTCCCATCATGGTCAAACCGGTCTGCAGATGCTTTATCTGCGTTATATTGGTGGACATCTCCATGACGGCGATGATGTCTCCCCTGTCGTTCCTGAGAGGACTCGAATAGACGATCATATACGCCTCCTTGCCGTCACGGGTAATGACGTGCTCCTCCCCGGAATAGACCTGGCCGTCTTCAAAGGTCTTGGCAACGGGGCACTGGAGACAGGGTTCAGTCCTCCTCTTGTATGCCTGAAAGCAGAGTTCTCCTTCACAGTTGCCGAAATCCTTCTGAAAAAGCCGGTTGGACTGTATGATGCGAAATTCCTTATTAATCACAGAAATGTAACAGGGAACATTCTGAAAGAGTTCACGATAATCGGGCTTCGTCAGCTCCCATCCATTTATGGTGCTGTCGTTCACATCGTCACCTGCATCACTGGTATCGAAGTTCTCCGCAACACCGTGCGGTGTATGCCTTTACTGTTCAATTCAATCACGGGGCGGGATAGATACGTCACCGATGCTGCCTCCTTCTGCACTGCTGGAACTTACTCCTTCCGGCTGACGAGAGACTCTATTTTATTCAGCAATTCTTCAGTCACAAAGGGTTTCTCCATAAAGGCCTGCGGCCTGGGCAGCGTCAGATGGCTGCGGTTGAAGAAATCCTTGTAACTGCTCACACCGGTCAGCACAAGGACGGGAATGTCTTTATATTCACCGCTCTTTTTCAGCTTCCTATACAATCCGACACCCGTCTGGTTCGGCATGATAATATCAAGAATAATGATATCGGGTGTAAAATCAGACAGTTTTCTATATCCATCTTCACCGTCTTCTGCCAGAACAGTTTCGTATCCATTATCAGACAAAAGCGAATCCAGATAGGATCTTATGTCTTCCTCGTCATCGACTATCAGGACTTTTGTTGGCATACCTTCCTCCCTGTCTCTCTTTCTTCCATAGCATCTCCGGAGGCACCTATCTTCCTGAGGGCATCTCCGGCCTCTTGCCGTACTTCCGGGGGTTGGCCCCCGTCTTTGGTTATCTCATCCAGCACACGCACTATCTCTCCACTGCTGTTACATCCCCCTTCGGCCAGTGCCTTCACGGCGGCGATACGGACCTCCAGTTCCGAATCGCCAAGGCATGGCAGGAGACTGCTGCATAATTGTTTCGGCTCACAACCGATCTGCCCCAGCACCCAGGCCACCGTCCCGCGCACATACCATACGGGATCGGACAATAACTCCGCCAGAGAAGATGCCGCCGGTGCGGCCAGCGATCCCAGATCACAGATGGTCAGGGCGGCATATTCCCTGACATCCTCGTGTTCATCCTGCAAGAGGGGCACAATATTGTTTATGACGACGGTCGGTTCCAGTTGCAGATCCTTGATGCTCTGCAAGGCAGACAGTCGGACAAACCAGGTCTTGTCCCGCAGGGTTTCAATCAGAGATTCCTCGACAGAGGGGACACCCTTTCCTATCTCCCCCAGCGTGCGTGCCGCGGCAAACCGTATATGAGAGTCATCATCGTGCAGATTGCAGACAAGCCGGGCAATTGATTTATTCATCAGTCTATCACCTTCACTGATTGTCTCCTACACCTCGATGGGATGCCAGTCGCCGTCGCCGATACCCAGTTGATCCACAATTTCTGCGGCGCGGTTGTTCAGATAGAATCTATGCGGTTTGTCGGGGCCGACCATGACCACGGGCACCCTGAACTGGGCTGCAAAGGTTTCAACCTTCTGCCCCCCGAAATCGGTTCCCCGTTCCAGATACCCCATGATGAGAAGATCGTATTCCCTCTTGTGGAGACAGCGGGACAGCTCGGCCCCTTCGTTCCCCTCGCATAGCTTGAACCCCACATTGACATAATCACCGAGCCAGCTTTCATAATATTCCCGGAGTTCCAGTTCTTTCTTAACCTTCAGTTCATCGGTCACCCGAAGGGTGGTCGTCTTCGTATCGTTGGCATATACTATTTCCCTGCGGAACCGAAAGGGGGACTCAAGCCAGTGAAATATGTTGAGTCTGATGTTATGCTCTTTCGCCACCCTGAAGGCATAATGAAACGCCCAGTCCCCCTGACGTGAATAATGTGAACACAGTCCTATGCTTTTCATGTCTCATGCCTCTCTACACTGTTTCTTGTTTTTCCGGCAGTACCAATGCATTCTCAACCAGTTCAAGTATCTGGACGACCTGCATGTCAAGCTTGTAGTGCTTGATCACATCAGTGAGGCCGTCGACACAGTTGTGACAACTGGTACACACGATCTTGGCGCCTGTGGCTGCCAGTTGATCGGCCTTCACCTTTCCCACCTCCATGCGGAGCGGCTTATATTCCACCATGGAGAGGGCGCCACCGCCGCCGGTACAACAGAAATTGTCGGCCCTGTTGGGGTACATCTCCCTGAAGTCGGTACATATGTGCTTCAAAAGCCATCGCGGTTCTTCCGTCAGATCTCCCGACCGTGCCAGGTTGCAAGAGTCATGAAAGGTGATGGGCAGGGAGTTTTTTGATGGATCAACCGTGATACGTCCCTCGTTGATATACCTGATCAGGGTCACGAGGATGGATTCACTGGGTATATCCTGCTTATTTTTGGCCCAGTTGTAGCCTTCCCAGCGGGAAGCCCGGTAGCCGTGACCGCATTCGGAAATAACAATACGCCGGGCCCTCAGCTTTCTGGCCGCTTCATAGAGATTGCTGGCCACGAAGGCGCCCAGTGTATCATCACCGGAAAAGAGTCCGAAATTGGTCATATCCCAACCCCAGGTGGGCATGGTCCAGCTCTCACCGGCCAGGTGGAATATCTTCGCCGCAGCTCCCAGGGGCCGGGGATCGTACTTGATCTCCCGCGGATTGACGGTATACATGAAATCACAGTCTTCCCTGTCCAGGGGTATCTTCAATGTGGGATCCTCCAGTTCATCCTGACTCTCTTCTTCCATCCATTCAATGGTGTCGAGATAATCTTCCTCCGAGACCCCCATCTGGTTCCCCGTCTCCCACTGGTCCTTGCTCACGACGAAGACACCTTCAGGCACAATACCCAGCTCGGTAAGCAGACTCCTGGAAAGTCGAACCAGCGTTGCCGTATCGACACCCATGGGGCAGTTCAGTGTACAACGCCGACAGGCGGTACAGGTTCCGAAGACGATGTTCTTCAGTCTGTTGAGGTCCTCATCATTCTCGGGATCTTCGGCATGCACCCACCAGGGGACAATCCTGCCTGTCCAGTCAAAATGTTTCTTAAAGATCTTGCGAATCTGATCGGCCTTGTAGACCGGTGTCATGGTCGGATCATCGGGCCGTGCCAGTGCGTAGTGACATGAATCGGTACACATACCGCAATGGACACATCCTACCATCGATCCCACTACCTGCCTGTTCAGTTTCGTCTTTAACATCCCCAGCAGACGTTTCACATTATCGCCCTTGGGGTTATATGTCTTCAGCTTTCCCTCTTTGATACTGGGAACATTTTCTTCGACAGCCTTGTCCTGTTCCTTTGTATCCAGTGGAAGATTCATTACATCCGATATATCGATTGCTTTTTCGTTCAATGACTTTCTCCTTTGTGCATAGATGTGTGTTATTCCAGACCTGCCGGTAATTCTCCCCCCCGCTTGCGGGGGAATACGCCACGGTGCCCCATTGTTTTGCCCAGGAAGTACCGGGTAAAGGGATAGTAGAGATAGTGCGATATCTTGGAAAAGGGCACATATACCAGGAAGAATGTCGTCATGATGAAAAATACGACCAGGGGCATTTCACTGACTTCGTAGGTGTTGGGAACTGCAAAGACACCGGAGGCAAAGAAGAGTGTCATGACGACCAGTGAAAAGTAATCATCGGGCGTACTGATAACCCTCATCACGGGACTTACGACACGCCTGACGAACCGGATGACTCCCACCACCGCTGCCGCCGCCAGAACCGCCTGAAAGATGACAACTATCGCCGTTATTTCGAACAACCAGGGCCAGTAGGGAATGATAAAGGTTGCCGCGATACCCAGAATGACGCCCAGATGAAAGATGACGAATTGTATGTAAAAGGACCAGTTCTTTCTGGCACTCTCCATTGCCCAGGGCATCACAACATTCATCATTGAATAGGCCACACCTGTTTTTGAGTCACCGACGGACATGGTTACCTCCTGCCCTGCCTTGAAATGGAACATCCAGGCCAGTCTTATGATGTAGACCGTTCCCATGAAAGACAGGGCAACAATCTGAACCTCATTCTCCAGAATTCTCAAAAATTCGCTCATGTTTCCTCCATCATCATACCATCCGCCACCCCTGTGGCAGACTGAATTCATATCTTATCCGCATTGATGTACATAAAACGGATTCTATCTATTTGTAACCGGATTTTCTGTCTGATGAGAGACACACCGCAATACGATGTCACATATATGCTTTCTAAAGGGCGGGCTG
>Ga0272441_10007183_pt1 | contig 18230 bp, 16 predicted proteins | sample SSMProp6N_FD_193582 | JGI IMG/M metagenome (GOLD analysis project Ga0272441, IMG submission 193582) | Marine sediment archaeal communities from Little Sippewissett salt marsh, Falmouth, MA, United States - SSM-Prop-6N | ecosystem: Environmental > Aquatic > Marine > Wetlands > Sediment ... | reverse complement strand
CCGGTGGAATAACGGGTCCCGACTGACAGCGACCACACCTCGTTGATGGCGTATGAGGCGCCCAGGGTGAAGCCGTAGACGCTGCTCTGCTTCACCTCGATTTTGCCGGGGTCGATTTGATCATAAAAAAAAGCGTCGGGCACACCGTTGGCAGCCAACCCGGCATTGGTCGCCGCCGCTACGCCGGATCCCAGTCCAACCGTCCGGGCATTGCCGTTTTCGTAATTCAGTTCGCCGCCCCCGGCCGGAATGGTGAAGGCAAAAAAACCGGCCCATTTCTTCTTTTTATAGATGCTAAATAGGCCCGGGACAATCGAGGGCTCGTCCTGCGAAAGTTCGCCGAATCCCGGTACGTTGTTTGAGTAATCCTTGGCGATGTACATCACGTCCAGCTTACCGTAGAGCCCGTCCTCCATCTGCATGATGCCGGCGGGGTTGTAAACGGCAATGTCGGCGTAATCCGTTGCTGCGTTACGGGTCATCGACCGCAAATAGTCGGTACTATTGTTCATTTTGTTGATGATCCCACCGGCCACTGCGGGCCCTGCCATGAGCAGCAACGACAGCGTGATGGCCAGCGTCCCTATCGATAGCTTGATGAAACAACTTTTCATTTTGGCTCCTCCTTAGTTAAACACATGGTGTTCGTACACCTGCTGATCCAACTCACCGGAATGTTTTCGATCACCCCCTTTTCCTTTACACGTTGATGCAGTTGTCCAGGCTGCACCGACAATCCAGCATTCAATGTTGCGAAGGTCCGTCGTCAGTAGCGATTAAATATTTTGATAAGGTTATCGGATCTTGAGTACCGATCATGAGATATTTTTTTGGGGGTGGATCCATTTTCTGTGGATATCGATAGGCTTGCTGCAATTTGCCTGTCATTTTGGCTGATGCGTGCGGCCATCATGTCCAGGATGCCTTGGTTGAGAACGGTCAGGTCTTTTTCTGAATGAATCGTCAGGGGCAGGATCAGGACCCGTTTGGTTTTTTCGTCGGCCAAGGCGGGTGAAATGAAAAGGCTGGAAAAGGCAGTCAATAGGCAGAGAAAAACATTCAGCCGACGCAGATAGCGCTTCAAATCAGAGAGTCTCCTTTTCCTGTTTCAGGCGTGTGAACCCTGTTAACATGAACCATGGAAAAATAAAAGCGCAATTTGTTTTTGAATGGCGCTTCATTTACACCCGGCCGCCGCTCCATTTCAGCTTGGCCTTGAGGACATCGAAGTAATTTTGATCCGGAAGCGTGATCATCTGGACCGGATTGGGGCTTTTGCTGATGATGATGGTGTCCCGCTCGTCGATTTTCATTCCCACCTGGCCGTCACAGGTCAGCATGATGTCCGACGTGTCTTCGGCCAGTTGGATTTTGATCACCGCCGAGTCGGGGACCATCAGCGGCCGGTTGGTCAGGGTGAAGGGACAGATGGGCGTGATAAGTATGCCGGGCACCGACGGGTGGATGATGGGGCCGCCGGCGGCCAGGGAATAGGCTGTGGATCCGGTGGGTGTGGCCACGATGAGCCCGTCGGCACGGTAATCGGTGAGGAACTGGCCGTCGATATGGGTACGAATCCGGGCCAGTCGGGCCAGGGCACCTTTGTTGATGACCACGTCATTGAAGGCGGACTCCCGGGTGATCTCCACGCCCTCGCGCAGGGCCTGAATCTGAAGCCGTATTTGCGGTCGGGTGGCGAATTGATTTGCCAGGATAGCCTCGGCCACCTCACACAGGCGGTCCTCAGTGGTCTCAGCCAGGAACCCCACCTCACCGAATTTTACACCGATGATAGGGGTCTGTTGATCTCCTATCCAGCGAACAGCGCTTAAAAAAGTGCCGTCGCCACCCAAAACGAATACGCAGAAGAGCGATTCAGGCGACTGTTTCCGTGATTCTTCGGATGGCTTTTCAGCGGGAATCCCGATTTGTCGTCGGATAACGGTGAGTCCTTTTTTGACCAGCCACTGCTCGAACCGGTCAGCCTGCTGCCGGGCGTTACCGTCATCTTTGATAACCAGACCGATGTGTTTTTTCATAATGGGGATCGCGGTCCTGCTCAATTCCTGGTTTCGGTTAAACAGATTAATCCATTATTTACCGTCATACATGGGTTTGGTGGTCAGGGCAAGTTCAAGATCGGCAGACAGGAATATGGCCTGCAGGGACGCATCGTGCGGAATGCAGTTGACATCAATTGCTCCGGATCATATACATTCCTTACTGGCCCATAAATAAATGAATTCACTTCACTCGTGTCCAGACAGGCCTGCCGGCCGCGTGATATATTGTCGATAACCAGATTCAAAGCATCTGAATTACAAAGTAATGAATATGAACCCACCCAGTTGGAAACACGGGTCTCCGGCAGCCTTTTAACTTGACTGACCCTCGGCAACTCGATTATACAGTCGCGTTGACTTGGAGTGGAAAATTCACCAAAACCAATTGAGAAGGAGAGGCAAGATGAAAAAATTTTTGGTACAATTCCTTATGGTTGCAGTCCTCGGTGCGTTCATGGTCGCCGGTACTGCCATGGCAGCTGATACAATCAAACTGGGTGTTGCAGGCCCCCACAGTGGAGACCTTGCTTCCTATGGTATTCCGACCATCAAAGCCGCTGAACTGGTGGTAAAAGACATCAATGCCAAAGGCGGCGTTCTCGGCAAACAGGTGGAATTGCTGGTGGAAGATGATGTGTGCAAGCCTGAAGTGGCCACCAACACAGCCACCAAACTGGTTTCCGAAGGCGTCCATGCGGTGCTGGGCCACATCTGCTCCGGAGCCACCAAGGCGGCTTTGGGTATTTACAAAGACTCCAGTATTCCGGTCATGTCGCCGTCTGCCACCAACCCCGCGCTGACCCAGAGCGGCGACTACCCCAACTTTTTCCGTACCATCGCCTCCGACGATGCCCAGGCGCGTCTGGAAGTGGACTTCGCGCTGGACGTTCTCAAACTGAAAAAAATTGCCGTTCTGCACGACAAGGGCGACTACGGCAAGGGTCTGGCCGAGTTTGCCAAGATGTTCCTGGAAAAAGATCCCCGGGCGGAAGTGGTCTTTTATGAAGGCATCACCCCCGGTGCCCTGGACTACACTGCCGTCGTCCAGAAAATCAAGCAAAGTGGGGCCGAAGCGGTCATTTTCGGCGGCTACCATCCCGAAGCCTCCAAAATCGTCTCCCAGATGCGCAAAAAGAGAATGGACACCATCTTCATCTCCGATGACGGCGTAAAAGATGACACCTTTATCAAAGTGGCCCAGAAATACGCCGAGGGCGTTTATGCCACCGGTCCCCAGGATGTCTCCAGCAACCCCATGGCCGTGGCCGCCAATGAGGCCCACAAAAAAGCCTACGGTGCCGATCCGGGCGCATTCTACCTGAATGCTTATTCCGCCGCCATCGCCCTGCTTAACGCCATCGAGCAGGCCGGCAGCACCGATTATGCCGCGGTAACCAACGCCCTTCGGACCAAAGACGTGGAAACACCGCTGGGCAAAATCCGTTTTGACGATCGTGGGGACGCCATCGGCGTGGGATTCTCCATGTACCAGGTTAAAGATGGTGCCTACGTTGAATTGAAGTAGGGCAAGCGATTGCATGATCAATCAGGGGGCAGACAACCACGCGTCAGACCCCTGATTTTTCAGAACGGCACCCTTTATCGCCCCCATACCAATACCCTGGATAGATCCTTTTACTGAATATGGTTCTATAAAATGGAATATTTTTTCGAGCTTTTTCTGGGCGGGCTTACCCGGGGCAGCATCTATGCGCTGATCGCCCTCGGTTACACCATGGTTTACGGGATCGTGCAGTTGATCAACTTTGCCCATGGTGAAATTTACATGATCGGCGCCTTCACCGCCCTGATCGTGATCAGCGTGCTGACCATGATGGGCTGGAACCAGATTGCCATCCTGCTGATTGCCGCTGCGGTGGCAGTGGTCTATTCATCGGCCTACGGCTATACCATGGAGAAGATCGCCTACAAGCCCCTTCGTCAGGCCCCCCGCCTGTCCGCACTGATCAGCGCCATCGGTATGTCGTTGTTCCTGCAGAACTATGTACTCCTGGCCCAGACCTCGGATTTTTTGCCATTTCCCGGGTTGATCCCCTATTTTGAATTCATGGAACCGATTGCCCACATCATCGGTACGCCGGAGGTGGTGATTCTGATCACCACCACCATCGTCATGGTCCTTCTGACCTTTCTGATCAAGTTCACCAAGATCGGCAAGGCCATGCGGGCCACGGCCCAGGACCGGGATATGGCCCAACTGGTGGGGGTTGACGTCAACCGGGTGATCTCGATGACCTTCATTATCGGTTCCGCCACGGCAGCCATCGGCGGGGTGCTGATCGCTTCGCACATCGGCCAGATCAATTTCTACATCGGCTTCATCGCCGGCATCAAAGCCTTCGTGGCGGCGGTGCTGGGCGGTATCGGCTCCATACCCGGTGCGGTGCTGGGCTCTCTGGTGCTCGGATGGACCGAATCGTTTTTCACCGGATATATTTCCAGTGATTACGAGGATGTGTTTGCCTTCATCTTTCTGGTCCTGATTCTGATTTTCCGGCCGGCGGGAATTCTAGGACGCTCGACCTCCGAGAAAGTGTAAGGTTTTTTTTAGAATACGACCGGCATTACCATTTTACCGCCGGTCACCATGCGGATTGAGATGGCAACCCCCATGCTTGCAAACGAACTGAAAAAATCACTTCTGGCCTCCCTCTGGTTCATGTTTCTGACCTTTCCCATCATGGTGATCCGGGTCAACACGGTGGAAAACATCATCGAGTGGCGCTGGGCAAACCTGTTTTTCATGGGGATCGGCAGCTTTGTATTGTCTGCGCTGTGGCGCTACCTGATCCGGCGAAAGGAACAGGGAACCCACCGGACGGAGGTCGATGGGATTGCCCGGGTGACGCTGAGTCAACGCTTGCTCAGTGATCGGCGATTCACCATCCCGGCCCTGATCGTTATCGGCATTGTTGCCCTGGTCTTCCCCTTCGTCTTTTCCTTTTACCAGACTAACATCATGATTACGGCCCTGATCTATGTCATGCTGGGGTTGGGCCTGAATATCGTGGTTGGCCTCGCCGGCCTGCTGGATCTGGGCTACGTCGCCTTTTATGCAGTGGGGGCCTATTCCTACGCCCTGCTCAACTACCATTTCGGGTTGGGATTCTGGACCGCACTGGGTATCGGTGGTGGGTTGGCGGCCCTGTTCGGCATTATCCTCGGTTTTCCCGTGCTGCGGCTGCGGGGTGACTACCTGGCCATCGTCACCCTGGGTTTCGGTGAGATTATCCGGTTGATTCTGGAGAACTGGAACGACTTTTCTTTCGGGCCCAGCGGTATCGCTAATATTCCCCGCCCGGGATTGTTTGGCATAGACTTGGATATTGAGCAATCGACCACCTACATCTATTTCCTGATGATCGCCATGGCCCTGTTTACCATCTTCGTGGTCCACCGGCTGCAGAATTCACGGATCGGCAGGGCTTGGATCGCTCTTCGCGAGGATGAGGTCGCCTGCCAGTCCATGGGCATCGACAAACGCAAGACCAAGCTCACGGCCTTTGCCTTAGGGGCCACCTGGGCCGGTTTGGCCGGGGTGGTTTTCGCGGCCAAGACGACCTTTATCAACCCGGCCAGCTTCACCATCTGGGAGTCCATCAACGTGCTGTGCATCGTTGTGCTGGGCGGCATGGGATCGATCGTGGGGGTTATCGTCGGCGCAATGGTTCTGATCCTGCTGCCCGAATACCTGCGCTTTTTATCCGAATACCGTATGCTGGCATTCGGCGCAGTGCTGGTGATGATGATGGTCTTCCGGCCCGGCGGCATCGTGGAAACGGTGCGGCGGACATACCAATACAAAGAGACGGATCACTAATGACCGGGAAAAAGGATATTACCTGAACAGATATGGATATGGAACCGATACTCAACGTAAAACAGCTGACCATGAATTTTGGCGGGCTGCGTGCCCTGGACAAGGTCGATCTGGATGTTCACCAGGGGGAGATTGTGGCCCTGATCGGCCCCAACGGTGCGGGTAAGACCACCTTTTTCAACTGCATCACCGGGATTTACGATCCCAGCGGGGGGGACATCCTGATTTCTGCGCCGAAAAATGGACGAACCCAGCGGATCAACGGGATCAAGCCCAATAAGGTCACGGAAAAAGGGTTGGCCCGGACCTTTCAGAATATCCGCTTGTTCCATAACATGACCGTTCTGGAAAATGTCATGATCGGCTGCCATTGCCGGATGAAAGCCGGCATCTTGGGCGCGGTGCTCAGAGGCGTCTCCACCCGCCGGGAAGAGAAGGCGGTGGTTCAAAAAAGCTATTCGATCCTGGAAAAGATCGGGCTTGAAAAATATGTCAACGACTTCGCCAAGAATCTGCCATACGGCGCCCAACGGCGCCTGGAAATTGCCCGCGCCATGGCCACGGATCCCTTCATGCTGCTGCTGGACGAACCGGCTGCCGGCATGAATCCCCATGAGACCAAGGATTTAGATGATCTCATCATCAGAATCCGCGAGAACGAAGGGATTTCAATCCTGCTCATCGAGCATGACATGAAACTGGTCATGAGTCTGTCGGACAATATTTTCGTCATGGACTACGGCAAGAAGATCGCCCAGGGTTCCCCTGAAGAGATTCGCAAAAATCCGGCCGTCATCAAGGCCTATCTCGGAGAGGAAATCGATGCTTAGCCTGGTTGATATTCATACCTATTACGGCAATATCCAGGCGTTGAAGGGCGTCAGCCTGGAGGTGAAAGAGGGGGAGATCATCACCCTGATCGGTGCCAATGGCGCCGGCAAGACAACGACGTTGATGTCCATCTCCGGGATCGTGCCACCCAGAACCGGGGATGTCCTTTTCATGGGCGAATCCATCGGCCGGGTGAACCCCGACAAGATCGTCTCCATGGGCATCAGTCAGGTACCGGAAGGCCGGCGAATTTTTCCCTATCTGACCGTGCTGGAAAATCTGGATATGGGGGCGTTCCTGAGGAATGACAAGGATAGCATTAAATCTGACCTGGACTATGTGTTCGGCCTGTTTCCCATCCTGGCGGAACGGCGCAACCAGGCCGGCGGCACCTTGAGCGGCGGCGAGCAGCAGATGCTGGCGATTTCCCGAGCCCTGATGGCTCGACCCCGGCTGCTGTTGCTGGACGAACCCTCTTTGGGGTTGGCCCCGTTGATCGTAAAACAGATATTTGAAATTATAAAGAAAATTAACAGCGATAATAACACCACCATTTTTCTCGTGGAACAAAACGCCAATCTTGCCCTGAAGGTCGCCCACCGTGGATACGTCATGGAAAACGGCCGGATTACCCTTTCCGATGCCGCTGACAGACTGCTGACCAATGAAGACGTGAAAAAGGCCTACCTGGGTATTTAGCATTGCTTCCATAGATGGGATTATCGGGCAAGTGCCTGAACCGCGACAGCGAGCGCATTCCCTCTGGCCCGCCGCGGGGAGGGATCACATAGGGAATCTATTTCACAATGTGGTGCAAATGCCATAGTTTATGATGAACGGTTTTCACACCTGAATGGTTAAGACCCGCACGGGTTACTATCTAACTGCTTTGAATTAAATATAGAATTGGTCAATTAAGAACGTTTCGGCATTCTATTTGCTAAAAACTCCCTTAAGTACGACGCGAGGCGTTGCATTTTATCGGTCAACCCTTATTAACGTGAACTATTATGAGTCCAGATAACCAGCACCCCCATATGCTTTCCCAATTGGAAGATGTTGTCGTTTTTTTCGTTACTGTTGCCGTCTGTACCTTCTTGCTTACCGCCGCCTGTACCTTCACCAAACAAGCTGATATTGGAGTGTATGCCACCCCTGTACTGGCAATGCCGCAGCCTCCGGCACCGCTTGAACTGGCTTCAGGGCCCGAGTCCGATCTTCCGGTCGTTGAAGCGGCCCCGGTGATGCTGGCCTTTGACGCGGCCGGGACATTTCCGGATCTCGACATGGCCTGGACGCCGCCGGTATTTGATGTGTGTCTGGCATTCCCGGAAATCGAGGCGGATCCGGCCCGGGTCGACACGCTTACGGAAATATCACCGGTAGCAGATGCGGTCTTGCCCAACGAATCCATTCCATTCCACGGAATTATCATTCAGGCGGCGGGGCGGTACGAAGTCGACCCGAACCTGATCCGGGCCATTATTTTTGCGGAATCCGGCTACAATCCGAAGGCCAAATCAAAAAAGGGGGCCCGGGGACTGATGCAACTCATGCCGTCCACCGCCAAATCCCTGGGTGTCGAGGATATCTATGATCCGGAGGAGAATATTGATGGCGGTGTCCGCTATTTCAGGACACTGCTCGACCGGTTCGAAGGTGATGTGCAACTGGCCCTGGCTGCCTACAATGCCGGATCACGCCACGTTCGAAACTATGAGGGGATCCCTCCGTTCAAGGCCACACAGCGCTACATCAAAAAAGTGCTCAAGTTTCATAAGAAGTTCAAAATGCAAACAACAGCCGGCTCCCGCAGGCTGGCCTGACGCCCAACCGTTCAAACTCAAATCAGGGGTCTCTTGGCGACAATATACTGGCCAGGGCCCGCTCTCTTTTTTCAGGGCATGATGATGAAATCCGCATCGGCGCCGGTCAGTGTAGCGGGCTCGAAGATGTCTGGGGTATGGGGCAGCAGCACGGTGGCCGGAATCGGCGATCGGCTCTTTATCTGGTAGGGAATTCCCATTTTGCGTGCATGGCCCGATCCGGCAAGCAGAACCATGACCCGATCAGGGTGCTGCTCCAGATGGTTGAGGCTGTTGATGGCCATGGCCGTGTCCCAGACCAGCTGGGCTTCGCAAAAACGGATGAAATCCATGTTGCCGTGGCCGTGGGCACCGAAGGCACTGCGGATAAAATCCCGATACTCACGGGTCACATTACAGGTGACACCCGCCAGTTCTCCCCGTTGCTGATTGGAAAGTGAAGCAAATCCCTGCTGGGCCACCTGCCGGGTAATGTCCCGGGAGACATTCAGACCAACCATGGGAATCCTTTTGTCTCGGGCGTAGACGAAAATGCTCCGGTAAAGTGGCCAGGGAAAATTCCAGTTGTCCAGATAGATCTTTTCGAAGGCTGTTTCATCCAACTCGCCGGCCACCCATTGATCCAGTGCGGCCTGGCTATCCTTGCGAAACATTTCCAACCCGATGGAAACGGGAACCGGTTGCGCGTTCAGCGCCCGGATGACCTGCAGCTGAGCCTCGTGGTGGCTCGGATCGGTGTGGTGTTCGCCCACCAGCACGAGGCGGGCGCTTTTCAGTGCATCCACGGCCTGCATGCCGACTATTGACTGCCGCGTCTGAAGATCAAACAGGTTCAGCGGTGCTGCCTGTTTGGTTTCGCGGCAGGTGGCTGCCAGAAGGAGGATCGAGAATGCCAGTAAAACCATGATCGGTTTGCGGCGAAAGATGGTCATGGCTGGGCTCCTTGGTTACTGGGTTGGTCTGGGTTCCAGCGGACCATCACCGGCGAAGCATTGACTTCCCACGTGCCCTTGATCCGGTTTTGTCCATCGCTGAAGGCCAGGTAGCTGTAACGGCCGTAATGGGGGATTTTCAGTGCTGCCTGATCGGCCGCCTCTGCAGAGAGCGTGTGCAGCAGGGCGACGTTCTTGCCGGGATGTTCGGGATGTCGGGCCACAGCGAACAGCACATCCCCCAATCCGTCGAAATGCTGTCCACCTGCGTCAAAGGTCTTGGGTGCCAGTGCCAGGTCCCGAGGAAAAAGTCCTAACGCCTCCGGTTGATCGGGCAGGCCGATGAACAGCAGATTGACTGCCTCGGCTTGCGCTGCAATAAAATCGGCTTCATGAACCATTCGGACGTTGTCCAATCCCATGGATTCGGAGAAGTGAAGGGCGATGGCGTCGCCGCGCTGACCCAGGCGATCCGCAATCACCATCACGACGGATGTTGAGCCTCGCATGGTGTTGACCGTGGGGGGCATCTCTTCAGGGCTGAGTCTCCGGAAAAGGTGATGATCAGGGTCGGCGGTGAGCGACCGGGGGCGCGTAGGGCTGGTGATTTCAAATTCCGTCAGGCGTTCGGACAAGCGGATCGACTGACCCACCGGTCCCTCATCGGTGTCCAGGGCCAGTTCCAGCGTAATGTCGTATAAGGGTGTGTCCTGGACCAGACGACCGACCGTCCGATATCCTTGGCTGCCCTTAACCAGCCGGACATTTTCCAGCTTTATCTGAGGGGCTCCCTGGCGGTAGACCCATTGCCGGAAGAACGAGTCCAGGGATCGTCCAGTTTGCTTTTCAAAGCGCTCCTGCAGATTCTTCCATGAAGCGTGTTTAAACCGGAATTGCCCATAAAGATCACGCAGTGCAGCCCAGAATGCAGCCTCGCCCACTTCCTTGCGCAGCATGTGAAAGACCATGGCGGATTTATCATAGCCCACGGCCTTGGTGGCCGGATCGGTGCGGCTCCGGAAACGACTGAGGGGGAAGTCGGTCGTTGGTGATACCAGGGTTGCATAGTTGCGCAGGGCTTGGCGCCGGTAGTCCGTTGCCGCACGGGATGATGTCTGTTCTTTAATCAGGTAGTCAGCTGTGTAGGACGCGAGGCCCTCGCACCAGTTGCCCGAGGCGACGTCTACCAAAACCCCGTTGCCCCACCAGCTGTGAACGATTTCGTGGGGCAAGCTTGTTTCCGGTATAAATGGCAGTCGCAGGACCCTTCCGCCCATGAGGGTGTAACCGGGAAAGCCGTAACCGGTGGGGAAAAAGTTCTCGGCAACTGCAAATTCATCAAAGGGGTAGGCCCCAAAAAGATCGTTATATCGTTTCAGGTGGCGCAGGGAGGCCTCCAGATAACGCGGCGCCAGAACCTGATTTGCCGGGAAAAAGTAGGTGGTGGCGGTCAGCCCGTTCAGCGTCCGTTTCTCGACCACATAGGGGCCGGCGGAAAGGCTCAGTCCCTCCAACGGATTATCGATTTGCCAGCGGCTGACCGTTCTTGCACCCTGGCGGTCGATGCTCAGGCGCCGGCCGGCGGTGATCGCCACCGTTTCATCGGGTCCGTCCACGGTCAACAAAAATGACTGCCTGGCATCAGCCACCCGAGGATACCAGCCTGCGCCGGACAGGAGAAAGGTTCCCGAAGCGGAGATCGTGCCGCTGACCCCGTACCCCGGATTATCAGTGTTCACGGGGCGCACCGGCGCAGGATCGTCGAACCGGCAGGTATATTGAAGGCTCAGATCCACGTTCAGGGTTGATTGGCTGTGATCCGGGTTCACGGTCAACCGTCCCCGATTAAATGAATAGGGGTGATCATGGCCATCTATTCGAACGGCCTGGATGCGGGCGTGGGGAGAAAGAACCAGGTGGACGGGGCCGTTTCCCGGTCGCTGGATACGGATCTGGTCCAGGCCTTCCAGTTCTGATTTTTCGGGAACCAGGCGAATGGTCAGATCGTGGACCGCGGTTGAATCCGTTGCCGTCACTACACCGGCAATGCTATGCATCACGGCCAAGACCAACAGGCATATCAAGGCAAGGCGGGGAAGGGGGCTTGCTTGGCGTCTCACAGTGCTTCTCCTGACAGGGATACCCATGCCGGTTTTTCCGGCAGGTGGATTTGACCTAAAGTTGCCTAAAAACCTAAGCGCTTCTGCGCCAAAAGCAATCGTCAATGGATTTTACTTTTTCCACCGAGCGGATTCATGGTAAGGCTCCAGCGTATGGAAAACTCAGTATACCATAAACTAGCCAAGCATTTGGATCGACTTCCCGGGGGGTTCCCGTCTACCCCGGACGGCCTGGAATTGCGTATTTTAAAGCGTCTGTTCATGGAACCCGAGGCCCGGTTGGCCTGCCATTTGACGCTGATCCCGGAGACGGCCCAGGTCGTTGCCTACCGTTGTGGATGGGTTCGGGACACGGCGGCAACGATGCTGGAGGCCATGTGGCAAAAGGGGCTGATCCTGAAGCATGAACCCAAAGGGAAACCGCCTCGGTACATGGCTTGCCAGTTTGTGGTGGGCATCTGGGAATTTCAGGTCAATCGCCTGGACCGCGAGCTGGTGGCGGACATGGCCGCCTATATTCCGGTGCTTTTCAATGCCCACGCCTGGGGTCGCGCCCCTCAGATGCGTACCATCCCGGTGAACCGGAGCATCGATCCGAAGCTGCCGGTCCTGCCCCATGAAGCGGCAGCGGCGTTGATTCGGACCAAAGACCATTTTGTGATTTCCCCCTGCATCTGCCGAAAAGAGCGGCGCCTGGCCGGCCACGGTTGCGACGGCCCCCTTGACGCGTGCATCTCTTTTGGCGATGCTGGCAGTTATTTCATCCAATCGGGTATTGGGCGACGGGTGGACCGGCAGACGGTGCTGGATCTGCTGGAGACCGCGGATCGCGCTGGGCTGGTCCTTCAGCCCAGCAACAGCCGGGATCCGGCGTGGATCTGCTGTTGCTGCGGGTGCTGCTGCGGTGTGCTGCGCACCGTCAAAACCTATCCGAGACCCAGCGATCTGGTGGCTGCCCCCTTTGTCGTGCAGCTGAATGCCGATGGCTGCACCGGCTGCGGCCTGTGCGTTGGGCGCTGCCAGATGGGTGCGCTGGGGTTAAAGGGCAAAGCGGCTCAATTGAACAATCACCGCTGCATCGGTTGTGGCCTGTGCGTGTCCACCTGTCCCACCGGAGCTCTCCGGCTAACCCGCAAGCCCCGGTCACAGCAGCCCAGGGTGCCGGCGAACATGGCTACCGCTTTGCTGCGAATGGCCTGGAAAAGAAAAAAAATAGGACCCTTTCAGGTGGCGGCGGAAATTGGAAAATCCCAGCGGGATCGCTATCTGTCGTCCAGGCGATCAATAACTGATCTCTCGAAAAAGGATCAATGCCGATGAAGCCGCATCCCATGCGTCCTATCCCACCGGCGATCGACCAACCCTTTTGGAAAACCATGCGGTTGGATCAGATGAACCGCGAGCAATGGGAATCCCTGTGCGACGGCTGTGGGCGTTGTTGCCTGCAAAAATTTCAGGATGGCAAAACGGGAAAGGTGACATACACCTGGGTCTCCTGTTACCTGCTGGACGTCCAGGCTTGCGGCTGTGGCGACTACGGCAACCGGACCACGCTGGTGCCCGGCTGCCTGGTGTTGACCGCAGAACAGATCCCCCGCCTGCGCTGGCTTCCGATAACCTGTGCCTACCGGCGGCTGTCCGAAGGCAAGGACCTGGATGCCTGGCATCCCCTGGTATCCGGTGACCCGGAGTCGGTTCACCGGGCAGGCATATCGGTGCGGGACAAGGCCATCTCAGAAGTACACGTCCACCCCGAGGATATCGACTATTACGCCATCGGATATCGGCTCTGAAATCGGCCCTGGACCTTGACATATCGACGGCGTGTGGTAAGTACAGGCCAACTTTTGGGTGGTATACTCAACCGCTCGATACCATACATGATCCTCTATTATTTTCAATATGTTGAAATATATTGCGGTGCTGCTGATGCAGTCCCTGGACACGAGAATGGAGTAGGCGATGACGGGTGTCTTCATTACGACCCTCGGGGGTCTTGGTATGTTTATCCTCGGCATGAAGATGATGACCGAGGGGCTTCAGATGTCCGCCGGAAAACGCATCAAGGCCATCTTGAGCGCAGTGTCCTCTAACCGGGTGGTGGGGTGCATCACCGGCGCATTTGTTACGGCCATGGTTCAATCATCATCTGCCACCACCGTGATGCTCATCGGATTCGTTACGGCCGGGTTGATGACGCTGCAGCAGTCGGTGGGCATGATCCTGGGCGCCAATGTGGGCACGACGGTCACGGCTCAGCTCATTGCTTTCAAATTGAGTGCACTGGCCCTGCCCGCGATTGCCACCGGCGTGGTGCTCAAGTACTTTACCCAGAAAAGAAAGACGCGTTACATCGGTGAGGTGATCCTGGGGTTTGGCCTGCTATTTTACGGGATGACCGTCATGAAGTATGGACTGGCGCCCATCAAAAGCGATCCCACCTTTATGGCATTTTTTACCAAATTCGACCCCAGTTCGGTGGGCGGCCTGCTGCTGTGCGTGTTTGTGGGGGCCGGGCTGACCATCATGGTGCAGTCTTCGTCGGCCACCATCGGCCTCACCATGACCCTGGCCAGCCAGGGATTGCTTGCCTTTCCCGGTGCCATGGCCCTGGTGCTGGGAGAAAATATCGGCACGACGATTACGGCAGAGCTGGCCACCCTCGGCTCCAACAACATCAACGCCCACCGGGCCGCACGGGCCCATACCATGTTCAATGTCATCGGCGTGACCCTTATGCTTTGCGTCTTTCCATTGTTCGTGAAACTGGTGGAAACGGTGACTCTGGGACTCGGGGCCGGCCCGGTGGATCAGGTGGTGGGCGACGACCTGGTGAATGTTGGGCGGTACATTGCCAATGGCCACACCCTGTTCAACGTGATCAACGCTTCTTTTTTTCTCCTGGTGCTGCCATGGCTGATCAAGGTCGCCATCTGGCTTTCACCCAAGGAAGACGAAGAAGTCGACTACTACCGGCTGCCCAACTTCGGCGACCGTCTCATCGATACCCCCATCGCCGCCATCGTGGAAACGCGCAGTGAAATTCTGCGTATGGCTGAGACGGCCAAATATACATTTCGGAAAACGGTCAAGCAACTCAAGGACAGGGATTATAAAAAGCTGGCCAAGTGGCGCCAGGTCGAAAACCACCTGGACGACATGCAGCATGAAATCGTGGCTTACCTCACCCGGATCTACCAGAGCGGCGTGAGTGAATCCGAGGCCAAGGAACTCTCCAGTCTCATGCGCATGACCAATAATATCGAACGCATCGGCGATTCGGTGGAGAATATTGCCCAGGCCATCGAGGACATGATCGAGACTAACCTGACGTTCACCGAACAGGCCATGGCAGATATGGATAAGCTGGTGGACAAGGTGGCCGAGTTCATGGACCTGATTACATCCGCCATGCGGCAGCGGCCGGCCAATTTCATGAATCGGGCCGACAGCCTCGAAAATGCCATCGATGCCATGCGCGAAAAATATCGTGACGACCACATCCAGCGCCTTCGCTCCAGTGAGTGCGGCATCGACCAGGGGCTGGTCTACGTCAACCTGCTAACCAACCTGGAGAAGATCGGCGACTATTGCTTTAATATTGCCGAGGCGGTGGCAGGCAAGAAATGACGGATTCGTAAGAAGCCCAATAGCTGCGCTTGATTCAGGGGCGGATGTTCTTGGAGGGAATGCCCCAGACGAAATAGCGGATCCATTCAAATCCGAAAAGCAGCAGCTCCCGGTCGCTGGCGCGGAGCTTTATAGCCAGAGTCCGCTTGACCCGGTACCGTTTTAAAAAACTGCTTTTGAATACGAATTCGCGGAACCGGTCAATGTTGTAGGCGGCCATGAAGGCCATTTTTCCTTTGGCGCCGTTGAGGCCTTCGGGCCCCCACGGGTCTTTTTGAAACAGCGCTTTGATCGAGGCCCATCGGGCGGTCATCTGGTTGTAAGTGTCGGCCTGTTGATCCTGCGCCCATTGGGCGAGGGTCAAGGCCTGGTTTTCATGCTGGCCCTGGCAGAAATCCGGCGGCCGGAAAAAGCTGACGATTTCCGATTCACCGGGCCGGTCGTTAAACAGCATTCCCTGTTCCACGGGAAAAGTCCGGCAGGTGTCGGGCCGGTCAGGGTATACCGTGCACCCCTCATCGCTTAAAAAAGGGCAGGTCTGGGATTCATTATCGGCCATTCGCAGCAGTACGTCCGGGAAATAATTGCCCTTCCGCAGCACCACATCCACATGGGACTCCAGGAACCGGTCGGAATCCAAATCGAGGCTTTTTTTCAGGCGGAGCGCATCGTAGGGGTAAAGAAACAGGTTCAGATTCCGGCAGCACTGGTTGAAGCAGGTCAGGTCCTTGTGGCACCGGAAATTAAAGGTATCGGTTCTTTTAAGTGGTATTCCCGGCAGCCGGTCCATCTCTTCGGGTTTAATCGATTTCATAAATGTTATCCGTGATCGACACCAGCATCTGGGCGATGGTGAGCTTGATTTTATCGGGATATCCCGTTTTTCTTCGCAATTTCTGCTCCAGCCCCGCCATCTGCCGGTAAAAGGGGGTGCGGTCAAATCGAATATAGTCAGTTTTACCACCTTTGCGGCACTGGTTCAAAAATTCGTTGCAGCCCGGATTTTTGATGGGGGTGCCGCCGGGTCGCTGCAGTTCGTGTGGGATGCCGTGAAGCCGGCAGATCATGGGGCGGTAAGGGTATAAGATACACCTCGCGTCCCGGTTCAGCGGGCACATGATGCGGAGGGCCTCACCTTGACGGTCGGCGTCGTCAATTTTGGCGCTGACTATCAGCGCCTGGTCACTGATCGTTTGACGAACCCCGGATTCAAGGGTGCGCAGGCCTTCCACCAGATACAGATACTCCAGCAGTGTGTGGTGGTAAAATCGGGTCAGACAGCAGTTGTCCGCACAGCCGTTGCACAGAAACCCATACTGCCCGGCGACGGTCTCATAGGCGCGATTCATCTCGCCAAAAAGGGTTTCCATACGGTTCAGCAGCGGAAGATAGCGATGCCTGATGGTCAACAATCGTTCAAGGGTCAGGTTCATGGCGATCAGGAATAGCCTCAGACGGTGGGTGTGGGAAAAAAGATTTTTTTGTAAAGGCCGAGGGCATGGCGATCGGTAATACTGGCGATGAAATCACAGACCACCTGCTTTCGGGGAGAACCGTTGCTCAGGCAGCCGTCGATGCCCATGCGGGTGAGTTCTTTTTCTAGAACTCGCTCGTTGTCCAGCAGGTAGGCGTAGAGTTCGGAAAGAATTTTTTTGGCTTTGACAAATTCCCGGTGAACCGGGACGGATCGGTAGACGTTTTCGTAGAGAAAGGCCCGCAATGTGGTCATGGCACCGAAAACCTCCTCGCTCATGTCAAGTCTTAATTCTCCATCAACCGCCCGGCTTGAAAATACCAAGTCACGTATCATGGTGGTGGCCCGCTCCCAATGGGTCCGGCCGATAACCTGCGTGCAGACTGTCGGTACCTGGTTTTCACGGATGACGCCGCTGCGGATGGCGTCATCCAGATCGTGATTCAGGTAAGCCATGATGTCGGAAATCCGGACGATGCGGCCTTCGATGGTGCAAGCCAGTTCCTCGGGATCATCGGGCAGGATTTTCCCCAAACCCTTGGAATGCTTGACAATACCATCGCGAACCTCATGGGTCAGGTTTAACCCGCTGCCGTTGTTTTCGATCACATCCACCACCCGAAGGCTCTGCTTGTGGTGATAGAAGTCCGGGGAGTGGATCTCCTGAAGCACCGCCTCTCCACCGTGTCCAAATGGGGTGTGCCCCAGATCGTGTCCCAGAGCAATGGCCTCGGCCAGGTCTTCATTGAGAAACATCGCCCGGGCAATGGTGCGGGCAATCTGGGCCACCTCCAGCGTATGGGTCAGGCGCGTGCGATATTCGTCTCCCAGCGGGTTGAGGAACACCTGGGTTTTATGCTTCAACCGTCTGAATGCGTTGGCGTAGACGATGCGGTCACGATCAACCTGGAACGCGGTGCGGATGGGGCAGGCATCTTCCGGCCGTTGCCGGCCGCGGCTCTGGGCGCTCTGGCAGCCGAACGGAGACATGAAGTTTTTTTCGCGTTTTTCAAACTGCTCGCGGATGTTCATGGTACTCCGGTTGTGATTTCTTCATAGATGTATTATTTTTAAACAGTTATCTATTCACAGACAAAAGGCTTTGTAAAGTGGTATCTTGGTGACGGGAAGGTGGATTATGGGGGGGCATCATCTGATATTGGGGGAGCTTGGTGATTTCATTACTGGTGAATTGCTGGCAGATACCCACGACGAGCGCTATCGCCAGAAAATCGCCCGTTTCCTAGTGGCCGACAAAGGCTATTCAAAGGCGGATATCCATCCCCGCAACCCAATGATAGTTGCCGCCGGTAGCCGGAAAGGGAGTTTGATGCTGGACTTTACGGTAACGGTTGACGATCGTACGGCGATGGTGATTAAATACGGGCCAGGTTCTTTGGTGACCCGTTATCGACCGACGTTGGCCATGTCGCGTCTGGTGGTACCTTACCAGATCCCCGTAGTGGTGGTTACAAATGGTGAGTCGGCGGATATCCTCGACGGCGAAACCGGC
>Ga0272441_10007182_pt1 | contig 18230 bp, 12 predicted proteins | sample SSMProp6N_FD_193582 | JGI IMG/M metagenome (GOLD analysis project Ga0272441, IMG submission 193582) | Marine sediment archaeal communities from Little Sippewissett salt marsh, Falmouth, MA, United States - SSM-Prop-6N | ecosystem: Environmental > Aquatic > Marine > Wetlands > Sediment ... | reverse complement strand
AAAAAATTAGTACCTGAAATCCTGCATAAATCCGATGAAGATATTACTTTAGGTTTAGAAATGCTGGTCAGAGCTTATGATCCTTGCATTTCCTGCTCTGCTCATTTTTTGAACGTTAAATATGTTAACCGCTGAATTAAACGATTTACTCACTTTTTCTGATAAAAATCTGTTATTGATAATTACTATCGGAAATAGCTATCGTTCTGATGACGGAGTGGGGCCATATATTGCACAGAAAATCAGCAAATATAAAAAAAACTTCACCGTTCTCAACGCAGAAGACCAACCCGAAAGCATCGTTGATAGAGCAGTTCGTTTGAAACCGGGCAGAGTAGTGATCATCGATGCAGCAGATTTTGGCGGTATGCCTGGAGAAATAAGATTAATTGAAAAAAAAGATATTCCTGATACATCTCTAAGCACTCATTCTTTTTCTCCAAATATAATTGCTGCTATAATCGAAGAAGACACTGGGGCGGATGTTCACTTTCTGGGCATTCAACCGGAGAGTATTCAATTGAGAGAAGGATTATCCGAACCGGTGAAAAAAGCAGCCAAAAGAATCATATCCTGCCTAGAAAAGAAGGAATGAAAAATATCATAAAAAATGGCTATCTCCTGTAAAAATCTTCAAATTCTGCAATTTTTTATATTACAATAATTTTCTTTTCCCATAGCTTCACAAAATTTTTTATATGAGTCAAATTAGTGAAATATTTTTTGAATGACAATAAAAATAAATTCTATGCTACAATCATTTACCAATTGAAATAAAACGCAAAGCTAATATTGCGTGAATCCCCTTGTTATATGTTTATAAATTTTTTATAATAAAAAGATATAAAATGATGCCAGAAATTATTTGAAAAAACGAAATTTAAGAACTATCGAAGTAAAAAAGAGGACTGGGAAAATAAAATGAAAATATTGGCCGTAGATTTTGATGGAGTCATAAGTGACAGTGCTTTAAAATCTTTATTTGTTAGTCATAATGCCTATTGTAAATATCACGATTCGAAAGTGAGTAAAAATTTTGACGGTAAATTATTTACTTTTGAAAATTGGGAAAAAATGAAAAAAAAATATAAGAAAGAAATGGAGTATTATCACCGCTTAAGGTCCTATATTGAATTATCGGGTGATTTTTTCGCTATAGTTAAAGTAATCGAAGAACAGATTCAGATTAAAGACCAAAAGGAATTCATTGCTTATCGCAATCAGTTAAAATTCGATTATCATTTTTTTCGAGAATTATTTTTTAAAGAAAAAGAGGAATGGCAAAAAAAGAGTTTTAAAAAATGGTTTTTTCTTTCACCCGTTTTTAAAGAAGTGACCAGGGGGATTCAACGATTTTTACAGGAAGGTCAAAAAGTGGTTATTGCCACTTCCAATCTAGGAGAGGCCATTCATCAGGCTTTTCAACCGGAATACATTGGTTTTAAAATGGATATCGAAGATATCTTCGATAAAAATTATGGTAAACATAAAGCAGAACACATGCAGGCAATAGCAAATAAATATGGCGTTGCCTTGGAAGATATTTATTTTGTTGATGATCAGTTAAGCTACCTGATAGGGACCGATGCCCTGGGAGTTAATGTTTTTTTGGCCGGATGGGGTTATTGCACAGAAAGTCAGAAAATACAGGCGAGAAAAGAAAAAATTCCCATTATTGAGAAGGAAAAAGAGTTCTACCATATATTAAAAAAAGCAATGGCATAAATCAGAAGCGTTATTAGTTTACACTAATGTCATTTACGGATTTTATTAAATAAAATTGAGGATTTGTAAAATAAACAGCTTTAAGTGTTAAAGATTTTATTCTTCCAGTGAAGGGAAAATAATCTTTGAATGATTAAAGAAACACGGTGAAAAACTAAAGAAAAAATACTAATAGCAATTGTTGTGCCAAAAATGGTAGAGAGAGCATTCACATATTCCATCCTTATTTTGAAAACCTGTCAATTGGTTATTGAACTAAACTTATTGAACGGGTGGTTCAATTCCAATCTCTTTATCTTTCATGTAAAGTTTCTTCAATGCTTCAGGAATTCGAATGGGATGCCATTTTTTCTTATCCACAAAGACACCTTTTTGTTCCGCGACAGCCATGATTTTATCTCTCACTTTCAATTCAGCCTTTACCCTCCATTTATGAGAGTGAAGTCGACTAATCCACATTAAACCAACCGGCTGGTTAAATATACGGATGGCATGATGGTATTCAATTCGGGTTTCCAGTAATATCGGTATAAATCCTTCTTCTAACTGCTTTCCCAGTGAGAAATATTTTTCCAACCAGGCCATGCGTAAATCCTCCAGCCATCGGATATAACTGATATTACTGACAATTCCAGAAAAATCAATATCGTAAGAGGCGCCTTCATCTCTATTCAACAGAGTTCCTCCTCTAATAAATATTTTCAAATCATCGGGTAAATTATGTTTGTTGGGAAAACAACTTAATATTTCAACACCGGTGAATAATCTGTTTTTTAACCTGATAAAATCCATTGAAAGCATGTATTAAGTAAAAAGGGAAAGGGCTACTTTTCGTTTTTAATTGTCAAATTCGTTTTATAAATATATTCTATTAATCTATACTGAAAAAAATCCAAAATAAAATAAATCACTTTTTTATAAATCCGGAGCCCACTGGGAATTGACTAAAATATTCGGCTTGGCATCAGAAAATATTGTTCATAAGGCTAAAGGATTATATAATAAAAATAGGATGAATACTAATTCATAATTAAAATTATACATATATATTTGGCCATACCAATCTTTTATTTTAATATAAAAAACAAAAAGCGCCCTTTTAAGTTAGTTTTAAATACGCAAATAAGGGGTCTTTAAAAATAAATATCCTCTTATTGGCAAAAGCTGGTAAGAGGATATTTTGTAAATAGATTGAATGCTAAAAATTGATAACAATTAAAGCTATAAAAAATTTACTATATAAATCTTTCTTTATAAGAATAACATACAGGTGAGGATGAAAATTATCTATATGAATTATTCTATACAAATAGAAAAACAAATAAGTATTATCGTACCGGTTTATAACGAAGAAAAAATTCTTTTAGCGAATTATTCTAACTGGGAAAGACTTTCTAAGGTTGCAGAACTTATCTTTGTGGATGGGGGTAGTACCGATAAAGGTAATGAGTTGACTGTAAAATTAGGAAAACTATTACATGGGAAAAAAGGACGAGCTTTGCAGATGAACTTGGGTGCTTCCAGTGCCGGTGGGGAAATATTATTGTTTATTCATGCTGATACCAGACTTGATCCGAAGGTACTTCCTGTTATCATAAAAAAATTAGAAGATGAAAAAATAATAGGAGGTTGTTTTTCAATATTTCTAGCTGGCCAAAGCATATTATATCGTCTAATAAATTATCTGGGAACAACAAGAGCAAAATTAACGCGCATTTTTTATGGTGATCAAGGGCTATTTATCAAAAAAAATGTTTTTTTTGACCTGGGAGGTTTTCCAGAGGTTCCTATCATGGAAGATGTATTGTTTTCGGCGAAGATGAAGAAAATGGGAAAAACCATAGTCCTTCCGGAACAAATATGGATTTCTCCTCGACGGTGGGAACAACGGGGAATTATCGTCACCATCTTAATGTATCTTTTTTTATCTTCTCTGTTCTACCTGGGTTTCCCTCTGGCTAAAATTAGAAAAATCTATGAGGATTTAAGATGAATCGATGGTTAATACTTTTTGCCAAAGAACCTAAAAAGAATCTAGTAAAAACAAGGCTTCGGCCTTATTTGCAGAGAGGTTCTGCAGAAGATATTTACATGAGTTTTTTTAGAGACGTAGTTGAAATTGCCCGCCAGGTGCAATGTGAAAATAAATTGATTGCTTATGAATCCGCCAATGAAAATCCTGAATTCATACAGAAAACAGCACCCGATTTTAAAAGAATAAAACAATCCGGTAAAGATCTGGGGGAAAGGATGTATCAAATATTTTGGCAGATTTTACTCCACAAAGCACGTCATGTTATTATTATAGGAACTGACATACCGACATTGCCTCCTGAAAATATACAGATGGCTTTTCAGCAGCTTGGCCATCACGATATTGTTTTAGGACCCAGTTTAGATGGCGGGTATTATTTAATTGGCTTAAAAAAAGCTTACTGGGAGATATTCGAAAATATTGATTGGGGTTCCGATCGGGTTTTAAGTCAGACAATATGCAAAATCAATAAAATGAAGCTGAAAGCAGCATTTATTCCCCGATGGTATGATGTGGATGACCAGGATGGCCTTAATAGGTTGATGAAAGACCTAAAAGGGAAACAGGATAAATCAATTGCGCGTTGGACCAGAAAGTATTTAGAAATACAATCCTGAATTACTTTCTTAATAAGGGAGAAATAGTTTTATAATGAAAAGAAAATCCATTATCAAATCAGTAAAATTAGAGAATCAAGCTATCGCTGTTTTTGATATCGGTGGAACAAATACACGGGTACAAGTAAATCGGAAAAAAAATATGTCCATTGATCATCCTTTAAAAAAAGATATTTTTAAACTTCGCATTTCTTCAAAAGATCAATTAAAAAAGTTGATACAAGAACTTGTTCTTATTCGTTGGAAAAAAATCTGCTTGGAGCAATGTGTTCTAGATTTTGCCGGACCGGTTTTGAATCACCATAGCGTTCAGATGACCAATTGGGAAGGAAGTCCGATGATTAATATGAGTGAATTAATTAAATGGGGATTGCCTCGAAATGGTACCTTGATGATCAATGATATCGAAGCTGCTGCTTTTGGCATTCTAAGGTTAATGGAAACCAATCAGCTTTCATCTGCTGGGTGCTCCCTTTTATATGAACTAGATAAACCAGCAAGTCAAATAAAAATATCGGGCAATATGATTCTTTTAATGCCGGGAACTGGATTAGGCACAGCAGGATTGGTCGGTATTATGGACAAAACCGGAACAGTTATTTATAAGCCAATCGCTTCTGAAATCGGACATGCTCCTGTCAGCCCCATTGATCAAATACATGAAGATATTATACATTGGCTAAAAAATAAAAAAATAATGAGTGGTGATTGGCCGAACTGGGAAGATTTTGTTTCCGGGAGAGGATTGGTTTATATTTATGGAGCATTGGTAAATATGTCCAATCCATTACCTTCAAAAATATTAAAATGGGAAAAAGACGGAGACAAAGCTGCCCTCATTGCCCTGGCTGCTATTCTGCAAAAAGATAAATTATCTAAAAAAGCCCTGGAATTATTTTACCGTTGTACCGGAAAAATTGCTCAGATTCTTGCCCTGGCTTATCAACCCTTCGGTGGAATATTCCTTTGTGGGGACGTGATTCGAAAAAATCAATCTTTTATTCCTGAAAGTGGATTTCTAAAGGAACTACATAAAAACGGAACACAGAGCCATTTATTAAAGATGTTTCCTGTATACATAGTGACTAAAAAGAATTTAAATATCATGGGGAATTTACGGGCAGCCAGGAATCATATCAAAGGAAACGGTTTTATGTAGATGGAATATTTTTTGATGTCTGCTGATATTTTTACTATAATTATGTCAAGAAATGCAAAAAGAATTATTTTATTTTAACTATCTTGATAAAGTTGGCAATAACATGTTTTCCTAAAAAGAAGGTTTATTATGTATAAACAAATTGCCGATTATGGTTTAATTGGAGATATGCATGCAGTAGCCTTGGTTTCCCATGAAGGGTCTATTGATTATTGTACCATGCCGCATATACACTCTCCCACTGTGTTCGCCTCCCTACTTGATGATGAAAAGGGGGGAAATTTTACTATTCGCCCCGGGGAAAAATTTAGCCATCATCAAAAATATCTCACTGATACCAATATTCTTTCTACGGAATTTAAAACATCTACCGGTATTGCTGAACTCCTTGATTTTATGCCTATACAAACCAACAAATTTTATCAAAAGGAACACATGATTCAGCGATGTCTGGAATCTATTTCCGGCAGGATTGATTTTGTATTGGAATTGTCTCCACGACCTCAGTATGCACGTATCATCCCGAAAATTTCTAAAAATGAATCTTCTTTTCAATTTTCTACCGGACCAGAAACTTTTACTCTTTTTTTTGATATAAAACGTTGGGAAATCAAGCAGATGGATCAAGGTACCTTGATCATTACTTTTTCTCTGAATAAGGGTGAAAAAGCACATTTTAACTTTATGTACGGTCTGAAAAAAAAGGAGAAAAAATTCTTCTGCGCAGTATCAGAAACCGGGCAATTTTGGAAAGATTGGCTAACTACCTGTTTAGGTGAAAGAACGGCTTTGTGGGAAGACTATCATTCCATGATTACCCGTTCCCTTCTCGTATTAAAATTATTAACTTTTCAACCAACCGGTGCAATCTCTGCTGCTGCTACAACCTCGTTGCCGGAATGTTTGGGGGGAGAAAGAAATTGGGATTACCGTTTTACATGGATAAGAGATGCTTCATTTACCTTGAAGGCAATGTTTAACCTGGGTCATTTAAGTGAAGCAGATAGTTTTATTCACTGGTTGCATGGTATTTATCAGAAGCATGGATCTGATATTCTTCAAATCATGTATTCTCTTGAAGGAGAGGCAGATTTAAAAGAGAAAGTCTTGACCCATTTAAAGGGTTATAAAAATTCCAGGCCGGTAAGAGTTGGAAATGGCGCTTACCGTCAAAAACAGTGGGATATCTATGGGGAAGTGATGGATAGCGCACTTCGGCTTTCCGATTATGCCGGGAAGATAGACGAAAAACTATGGCCCTTTTTTGTGAATATCTGTCAATTAGCCTGCAAAAACTGGTTTAAAGCGGACGAAGGGATTTGGGAAGTTCGTAATGGTCCCTTTCACTTTGTCTATTCTAAAGTGATGTGTTGGGTGGCATTGGATCGAGGAATGACCATCGCCCGGCGTTATGGATTTGATGCTCCTTTAAAACAATGGAAAAAAAGTGCTGATGATATCAAACGTGAAATTTTAGAGAAAGGTTACAGTCATCATTCCAACAGCTTTACACAATGTTTCGGTTCTAATGAACTGGATGCCAGCCTTTTGCTACTACCCCTCATGAAATTTTTACCAGTCGATGACTGGCGGGTACAGTCAACTATTAGGGAAATTAGAAAAAACTTAATGCAAGGTGGTTTTCTAAAGCGTTATAAGATTCAGGATGGTTTAAAAGGAGAGGAAGGCAGTTTTTTAATCTGCAATTTCTGGCTCATTGAATGTTTGGTTCTACTCGGGCAGGTTGATGAAGCAAAAGAAATATTTAATCAAACCAGCAAAGCAGCCAATCATTTAGGCTTATTCTCAGAAGAATATGATGCTGGAGATGGGAAAATGTTGGGAAATTTCCCTCAAGCTTTTAGTCATATTGGTTATATTAACGCAGCTGTCTCCATTTTACACGCCGAAAGAAAGAAAGTAAAAGAGGAAAAAGATACTCCCTCATTTGCAGTGAAGATGCGTAAACTGATTCCTACACGCGTATTTTTGAATCAAAAGCATGCAGACTTTACTGAAACCAGTGCGGAAATTTCTACCCAGTTGAAGATTTTATTAAATACGTTACAGGGCGCTTTTTTTGATACCGAAGAAGGTAAAGTGAATTATCAAGGGATGAAAAGATCAATAAGTTTCCGAAGCTATTTGGAATTAACCAAAAAGTTAAACAATTTCAATCCATTTATACTAAAAAATGATGACCAAAAGAAAGCCTTTTGGATTAATATCTATAATATTTTAATTATCCATGGCGTTATTGAACTTGAGGTTCAGCGTTCTGTTATGGAAATCGTAGATTTTTTTCGCAGAATTGGATATTTTATAGGCGGTTTATTTTTTTCTCCTGATGATATCGAACATGGCATATTAAGGAGTAACCATAGTCATCCCCTTCTGCCCTGGAGACAATTTTCCAAAAATGACCAGCGAAATCAACTGATAATCAAGAAATTTGACCCTCGCATCCATTTTAGCCTGGTGTGTGGTGCCAGTTCATGCCCTCCTATAGAATTTTATGATGAGGATAAAATTAATCGACAATTAGACATTTCAGCTCATAGTTTTCTTAATCGTAGAGGAATTATTTTGGACAGGAAGAGAAATATTCTTTATTTATCTAAAATATTTCAATGGTATTCCGGAGATTTTGGCTCTAATTGGCCGGAACGTTTAACCTATGTGGCTGATTTTATCAATGATGAGAAACGCTCTTATATCAAAAAACATCTCAATGATTTAACAATTCAGTTTTTGCCTTATCAGTGGAATTTAAACGAGACCCTAAAGTAACCAAAGATACCATAAAAAAATAATATTATCCATCAAATCTTCTTTTAAGTCTATCATTATTTTATGAAGGGAAAAAGGAGGAAAAATAAAAACAACAATTAATCAATTGAATAGTTTTGGACAAAGTCTTTGGTTGGATTATATCAGTCGTGAATTAATTGATAGTGGTCAATTACAGAAAATCATTGAGAAAGATATTTTAGGTGGAAGCCTTTCAATAAGAAAAAGATAAAAAAAATATTACTGGCATGGCTAAATACTGAGTTTCACGGGAGAAGACATGCTCGAAGAATTAAGAAAATTGAGAAAAAATACAGCCATGAAATCATTTAATTTGTATAAAAATCGTACAGCTTTTATTTTATAAGTTAAAAGCGTATGGAAGGAGCTTTCTTATGGACATCCGGAATCATAAAATCAAGTCTACAGATTATGACAATCAGCAAACTCTAAAGCTTTGTGATTTACCGGTTTATAAACTGGACGCAAGTTCATTTCTGATGGTTATTTTTGGAGGAACCGGAGACCTTAGCCAAAGAAAATTAATTCCTGCCCTTTTTAACCTCTTCCTTGAAAAGAAGTCGATTAAGAAATTTTCAATCATAGGATTGGGTCAGGCGGAAATGTCAAATAAAGCATATCATGAAATTTGTCAAAGAGCCATTCAAAAATATAATCCGGAAAATTATAATCATTCCAAGTGTGAAGTATTTTTGGAACATTTTTATTATATTTCCGGAAATTTGATTGAAAATGAGATTTACCAAAAAATTAAGCTTAAAATATCTCAATTGGCAGCAAATCAACAAAAGGAAGTTAAATCCAATGTCATTTACTATCTTGCTATTCCTCCCAAAGTCGTCATTCCCGTGGTTGAACAGCTTAATAGATTTGATTTGTGCCAGGGTGCTTTTAACTCAAAAGTCATTATTGAAAAACCATTTGGGAATGATAGAAAAACAGCTCGAAAGTTAAATAAACTGATTTTAAAAGCCTTTGAAGAAGAACAAGTATATCGAATTGATCACTATCTGGGCAAGGATACTGTTCAAAATATATTTTTTTTCCGGCTGAGTAATACCATATTTGAACCCTTATGGAATAGAAATTATATTAATCAGGTTCAGATTACGGTTGCAGAAGATATTGGCATTGAAGGTAGGGGGAAATTTTATGAACAAACCGGTGTAGTACGCGATATGGTTCAAAACCATATTATGCAACTGATTGCTATGATAGCCATAGAGCCGCCGGTTGGATTTGAACCTGATTATGTCCGTGATGAGAAAGTTAAAGTCTTTCATGCTATCCGTATGATGGATGAAAAATATATAGATAATAATATGATTCGTGGACAATACGGTTCCGGAAAAATAAAAAATCATCCGGTTATCGGGTATCGGCAAGAAGAATATGTATCACCTGATTCCAATACACCTACATTTTTTTTCGGAAAATTTTACATTGATAACTGGCGGTGGGCCAATGTCCCCTTTTATGTCCGAACCGGGAAACGACTTCCTAAAGCGCTTACGGAAATTTATATCCAATTCAAATCTCCACCTCTTCAATTATTAGGGCAAGGTGCCCGAAAAATGGAATCCAACGCTATTAGAATAGGAATACAACCGAATGAAGAAATTGCACTTCATTTAAATGTAAAACAGCCGGGAATCAATAATGAATTAGGCCGGGTAAAAATGCTATTTAATTATGAAAAAACTTTCAAAAAAAAGCAGCCTCCGGCTTATGAGCGCTTAATTATGGATTGTATTAAAGGAGACTTAACTTTATTTGCCAGGCAGGATGGTGTAGAGGCGATGTGGTCTATTGTTGATCCAATTATTCAATGGTGGGAAAGCCATCCTTCAAAAAATTTTCCTAATTATCCTTCTGGTTCATGGGGTCCACCGGAAGCTGCACTATTATTGGAGCGGGAAGGACAATTATGCAGATACAAAGACATTCTTTGAAATAACCGGAGTGGTAAAATGAAAACTTTAAAAGTGATGATATTTGATAAGATGCAAGAATTATTTTTTCATCTGGTTGATAAATGGAACGAAATTGGTTCTCAAGCATGTCAATCAAGAGGACTATTTAATGTGGCTGTTTCCGGAGGACAATCACCCCAACCCTTTTTTACACCGCTTTCTGAAAATAAAGAGATTAATTTTTGGGATAAAACGCATATATTTATGGTAGACGAACGATTTATTTCTCCTTTCCACAAGGAAAGCAATCAGCGAATGATTAGAGAACAATTGATTAACAGGATTAATATTTCTCAAAATAATTTTCATGGGATACCTATTAGAAAAGATGTTTTTCAGTCAGCCCGGGAATATGAACAGGCATTGAAATATTATTTCGAATTAAAAAAAGAAGAGTGTCCCGTCTTTGACCTTATTTTGCTCGGTATAGGAAAAGATGGGCACACCGCTTCTCTTTTTTTAAATCATCGAAATCTTGCCGATACGAAAAAACTCATCACCGCAGAAGGTGTTCCCCGTTTTAATTATCAGCGAATTTCCTTGACTTTACCGGTTATTAATCATTCTCGAAATGTAATATTTTTAGTGACCGGAAAGGAAAAGGCGTCAATTATACATCAGGTATTAATAAAAAAAAATAAAAAATTACCGGCGGCAGGTGTTCAACCGAAAATTGGCAATGTTTACTTTTTTTTAGATAAATCAGCTGCTTCTTTATTAATTTCGAATAAAGATTTCGTAATCAGTTAAAAAAACATAGCAGAAGGGAAAAAAATTATGCCGAATTTCAATGGCTATCATCGTATCATACAAAATAAGGTTCCGATATATATTCAATCCGAAAAACCGGATTGGTTTATACCAACACCTCAAGCAGATCATTTTTTATGTTTATACAAACAAAGTGATACTTTATCTCAGGCTATTCATGCATACCAGGACTTATACCAGGATGAAAATGTTGATTATAAAGCAAGGCAACTGCTATTCCACTTATCTAACAATAAGGTTGAAAACTATCAAGGCAGAATTCATTATCATTTACCAAATTCTTTAAAAGAATGCTGGTTTCATTTAACCAATCAATGCAATATGGATTGTGGGTACTGTATGTTTAAAAATTATCCGACAAAAAATAATGAGCTTACAAAAGAACAAATATTTAAAATAATTAAAGAAGTTTATAAATTGGGGACTCGAATCTTCTATTTTACCGGTGGAGAACCCTTTGTATATCCCTATTTCCGAGAAGTGATTGAAAAGATACTTGGTTTACCGCAGACGCATGCGGTTATCTTGAGTAATGGCAAAGCAGTAAGCCACTTTTCGTCTTGGCTAAGCACGTTATCTAAAAAAAGAGTGCACTTTCAAGTTAGCGTAGATGGTAACCAAAAAATCCATGACACTTTTCGAGGGAAGGGAGCTTATGTTGAACTAAAAAGAAATATGATTAATTTATTAAAGATTGGTTTTCCCGTTACCTTGGCTATGTGTGTGAATAAAGTAAATCTTAAGGAAATGGTTTCGTTAGTACAAATTGCGGAGAAACTGGAAGTAAAAAATATTCATTATCTTTGGTTATTCCGTAAAGGTGGGGCAAAGGAAGAAAAAAAGATAAACAGTAAGCTTATTTTTCAAAAACTAATCAAAGCTTACAAACTTGCTCAGGAGAAAAATATTTTTATCGACAATATGGAAATTATTAAGTCACAAATATTCTCCCTACCCGGAACTCGTTTTGATTTGAGTAATGCCGGTTGGGAAAGCCTGGCTATTAGTCCGGAAGGATATATTTATCCTTCACCGGCTTTGATTTTTGAAAAAGAATTAAGCGCAGGCCATATTAGTGAGGGAATTAAAAATATTTGGCTAAAAAGCCCTGTATTTAAAAAAATTAGAAAAACTTCTTTGATTAATAATAATTTAGAGCAAAGAGATGCTATGAAATTTTTAATAGGTGGCGGAGATATGGATCACAGTTATATTGCCGGAGGACATTTTGTAGGGCATGATCCTTATCGAAAGCTATACTCTCAAGTTGCCCTATATTTATTATCTCAAGAGGTTCAGAAATATCCCTGTAAAGATATTGGAATAATCTGTAGAATGGGAGATAGATTATACAGATGTGAGGCTACCGATTCCCCGGTTCAGTTTACCCATTCTAATTGCGTTTTATCCTTACCGGATAAAGATAATTATTACCTGGTTAAATCTTTTTATTCACTGGCTGCAGAAAAGGTTAATAAGGATATTATAAATCCATTTTATTATGAAGAAACCCAGGTAGCGCATATACCGATAAAATGTCGAAAACGTAGTTATGGATGTGGTAGTCCTGTTTCGGATTGTGAGTTAAATAAAGGAGAAGTTCTTGTCGATTTAGGTAGTGGTTCAGGTTTGGAATGTTTTATTGCTGCCCCTAAAGTTGGTGAACTAGGAAAGGTATACGGAATTGAAATGTCCAAAACAATGCTTGATTTAGCTCGGGAAGCACAAATAGAAGTGGTTAAAAATATTGGGTTTAATAATATATCTTTTCTGCAAGGCTATTTAGAGGATATTCCTCTAGAAGATGGAATGGCTGATGTTGTGATTTCAAATTGTGTTATCAACTTATCACCGGATAAACGGAAGACCTTTACTGAAATAAGGCGTATCCTTAAACCCGGAGGAAGATTATTAATCTCCGATATTGCTTGTGATGAATTGATTCCTCTTAATATACAATATAATGAAAAACTTCGGGGAGAGTGTATTGGTGGAGCGATGCATGAAAAACAACTCTTTTATATGTTGGAAAACCTTGATTTTCAAATGATATATTTAAAAAAGCGATTTCCCTACCGGATAGTAAAAGGTTTTACTTTTTATGCAGTTACCTATTCTGCCTATAAAAAAGGAAAAGAAAAAAAGAAAGAAGTAGTCTATCGCGGTCCTTACAAGGCAATTATAACTGACGAAAACGAAATAATTCATCGGGGGATTAAGTCTGAAATTTATTCCGAATTAAATGAAGATTCGGGAAAATCACTTTTCGAACTGGATGAAAAAGGATTTGTCATCAATTCAGACCAGGACATGAGTTGTAATTGCGGAATTGCTCAGGAAACTATTACAAGCCATCAAAAAATAGAAAAATCAAAAAATATGAAAAAGCACTCTAAGGGCTGCATGGTATGTGAGGCGAAATTAATATACCTGGAAAAAAGTATAAAACAGAACTGTTATTTTTGCAGAAAAGAATTCTGGACGAATACAATATGTGAAAAAGAACATTTTGTTTGTGATTATTGTCATTCGCAGGATGCTCTGGAATTTGTAAGCAATCTTTGTATAAACTGTAGCGAGCAAGATATGATTGCTCTTCTTAAGAAAATCAGGGAACATCCTTCTGTGCCAATACATGGTCCGGAATACCATTCAATCGTTCCAGCAATCATATTGACTGTTTATGGGGTTCAATCAGGACAAGAAACTCATCAATTGATTATTGATGCAATCCATCGGGGAAAAACAGTTATAGGCGGAGCATGTTCTTTTTTAGGTATATGCGGTGCTGCTTCCGGTGTGGGTATCGCTCTCTCTTTATTGCTAAAAGCAAATCCTTATAAAGGAAAAGAAAGGCAGATTGTACAAAAGGTAGTCAGTCAAGTTTTAAAAGATATTTCTTCTTATTATGCAGCACGATGCTGCCAAAGAGACAGCTGGATTGCACTTAAAGCTGCTTCAAAAATTTTACCCGAATATCTAAATATTGAATTACCAGCAGAAGATAAATTAATTTGTAAACAATTTCACCAAAATAAAGAATGTATTGGAAAATTATGTCCACTCTTTCCCAGTTCCAACAAAAAGGACTAAACCTTCATTCTAGCAAAATGCTTAACTAAAATAAGTCATTAATTTTAACAACCACTTAATTATCAGCTTGGAACCCCAATCAGCAAACCATTCGTCTGTAGTTCTCTGAAGAGCTAATCCCAAAGTGGGATAGATATGGCTGGTTAGACCGATATCGTAGATATTCAATTTCTTCCTTTTTGCTAAAACAAATTCATTCATCAATTCTCCGGCTCTTGGTCCCAATATATGGGCTCCCAATAACTTCCCAAGAGGTGTGGTAAGAATCTTGACTTTGCCGTAGGCTGTTCCTTCGGTGATGGCCCGGTCATCATGTTCAAATGATTGCCGATAGATGCGAAAATTTAATCCTTTTTCTTTGCATTCTTCTTCTGTATAACCCAGATGGGCAAGTTCAGGTTCAGTAAAAGTGGTCCAGGGTGCTCCTTGATAATTGATAGAAGTATTGAGGGGTAAGAGAGCATTTCTTACTGCCAGCTTTGCTTCGAGCTCAGCGATATGGGAAAATTGATACCCACCGATACAGTCTCCGGCAGCCCAAATATTAGGGGCTGACGTTTTTAAATAGTGATTGACTTTAATGCCTTTTCGGTTATATGAAATATTGGCTGCTTCCAGGTTTAAATCTTCTACATTTGCTTTTCTGCCCAGGGCAATTAAAAGGTATTCGCTGGGTTGCGAGATATTTTTATCGTCTTTCATGCTGACCTGCCAACCCTTTTCCCCCTTGATTATTCTATCAACCGGATAATTGAGATGAATGTTTAATTCCTCGTTTTTTAAGTATGTTGTTAAATCTTCTGCCAATTCGGCGTCGTCATGTATCAATAATCGATTCAAGTCATTAAACAGAGTGACCCGGGTTCCCAAATGGTGAAACGCCTGAGCTAATTCTATTCCTATAGGACCTCCTCCTATGACCAGTAATGAATCAGGCATTTTTTTTAATTTCCATATGGTTTGATTAGTTAAATATCCTCTCCTCAATCCATTGATTTTGGGAACGGCCGGAGAAGAGCCGGTACAGATAATAAACTTTTTGGCCTGATAATTTAACTTATCTATCTCGATATGGTGATTATCTAAAAATTTTGGATTTCCAAAAATAATTTCTACACCATAACGTGTGAGCAAGTCTCGGGCTTTGGATGCTTTTGAGGCGTTACGGGTGGTCTCCCGGACATAATCCATGACCTTATTCTTATAATTTACAAAGGGTATGTTGGTTTGATTCACTTTCCTTTTTTTCCAGGGTAAATGGTTTGCCTTGTATATTAAATTTCCCAGAGAAATGATTGTTTTAGAAGGAATGCAACCGGTCCAGGAACATTCACCACCTAACTGATTTTTCTCTACAAGAGCTGTTTTTACCCCTATTGCTCCTGCCGCCACTGAAGCAACCAAACCTGCTGCTCCTCCACCGATAACCATAAGTTTATAATTTCTGTTTTTCATTCTATAACACCTCCCCTTTAATAAATGCAAAAGCTATTTAACTAAATAGTTCTATTTCAGTCAGTTTTAATCCTTTTTTTTCGGATATTTTTCAAATTTGAAAACTAAGAGAGGGTCATGTTATGATAAAATAAAAAGAATACCACATTAATAATCATGATTAGACTATTAGAGAATAGGTGTTAATAATGCAGCTTATTATACAGTTTCCCGGAGAAATATAAAACTGGTGATCCTTTATTCTTTAGTGGAAATAGTAGATAGTAACTTGAAATTTTTTAAAGAAAAGTTTAAAATTTGAACAAACATCACAGAGTATAATTTTAGCATACTTCTTTCCATTTTCTTTGTTTAGATATCTTTTTATTTAGCAAAAATTATTGTATTCCACTTTAAATATTTAAAAAATACTGCAGGTCAGTAAACATTCGAATTAAACGAATGAGAACAAAATAATAAACTCAAAATAGAAAAGATATTTGTTGTTTATCATTTTTATTTAAGGAGGCATAAAATGAGAAAAAAATATGATTTAGTAGTTATTGGAAGTGGGGTTGCCGGAGGGACAATTGCTATCAAATGCCGTTTGGCCGGCTTAACCGTCGCCCTGGCGGATACGGGACCTCTGGGCGGTACCTGTGCCTTGAAGGGTTGTAACCCAAAAAAAGTACTGGTGCATGCTTCGGAAGTAATTGCTCGATTTAAGGATATGAAAGGAAAGGGAATAATGGGTCATGTCAAGATTGACTGGCCGGAATTAATGCGGTTTAAAAGGACATTTACAGAATCTATTCACATAAGTAATGAAAAGTATTATCAAAAAATTGGTGTTAAGCTTTATATGGGGGAAGCATCGTTTTCAGATGATAAGACTATTCGGATAGGCGGTGAGCTGATTGAAGGTAAATATATTGTGGTTTCTACCGGTGCCAGACCCCGGGAACTCAATATTCCCGGAGAAAATTTACTTTGTAATAGTGAATGTTTTTTAGAACTTAATCAATTACCGGAAGAGGTTATTTTTGTGGGTGGTGGTTATATTGCCTTTGAATTTGCCCATATTGCCGCTCGGGCTGGTGCCAAAGTTACTATTTTACAGCGTGGAAACCAGACTTTGAATAAATTTGATCCGGATATTATTCATTTACTTATGAAGGCGTCAGAAGAAATCGGTATTGAGGTCAAAATGAATCAAAATGTTGAAAGAATAGAGAAGTTAGGAAAAAAATTAAAAGTCTTTACAGAAAAAGAAGAAGGGGGTGAATGCACTGCTGATTTAATTATTCATGCCGCAGGGAGAGTCCCTAATCTAGAAGGATTAAATCTAGAAGCCGGAAATATTTCCCGTGACAGGAGAGGCGTTCTAGTAGATGATTTTCTTAGGAGTCAATCTAATCCTTCAGTTTATGTATCCGGAGATGTGAACACTTACGGTATTCCTTTAACACCTGTTGCTGATATGGAGGCACGGCTGATTACAGCTCAAATCGTTAAAAAACAAATGGAAAAAGTTAATTATAATGTCGTTCCCAGTGTATTGTTTACTATACCCTCCGTTGCTTCAATAGGGCTTCATGAAGAAGAAGCCCTTAAAAGAGGGATTGATTTTGAGAAGCATTTTAATGATACTTCTAACTGGATATCTTCAAGGCGATTGGGTGTAAAGTATTCTGCTTCAAAAATTTTAATTGATAAGTCAAATCACCAGATACTCGGAGCCCATTTGATGGGGCATCATGTGGAGGAAGTCATTAACTTATTTTCGCTGGCCATGCGTTATCAGCTTACAGTGGAACAAATCCATGATACAGTCTTTGGTTATCCCACTTTTTCCTATGATATTCATTCTTTACTGCCCTAATAGTTGTCGGAATGTATTTGAATTTGAAAGGATAGGAAAATTTAAATATAGAGAAAGCCTATAACGCCCTTTCCATAGGTTATCATCGTAAAAAAGATGATCCTCCGGAAAGATTTATGAATAAACCTATAAAATCCGGACCATATAAAGTGAACATATAGATAAATATTTTTGAAATAAATGATTAAATGATTGTTATAGTCAAAAGGATGGGGTGTAAGATCAGGATGACAAACAGGACATAATCATATTCTATACCTGCTTTTCGGGACCTGTTTAGTGATTGTCTATTAAGCTCATTTTCTGGCCGATTCACTTCATGTTCCCTTTTCTTTCAAATAAAGTTTTTTTAATGTTTCAGGAATTCGAATAGGATGCCATTTTTTTTCATCTACAAAGACACCTTTCTGTTCCGCAACTGCCATGACTTTATCTTTCACTCTAATTTCAGCTTTTACCCGCCATTTATGAGAATGAAATCGACTAACCCACATTAAGCCGATTGGTTGATCAAACATACGGATGGTATGGTGGTACTCGATGCGGGTTTCCAGCAATATTGGCAAAAATCCGACTTTAGTTTGCTTTCCCAAAAAGAAATACTTCTCTAACCAGGCCAAGCGTAAATCTTCTAACCATCGGATATAACTGATGTTGCTGACAATGCCGGCAAAATCAATATCATAAGAAGCGACTTTTATTTCTTTTTTAATCAAAAGTATTTTTTTAT
>Ga0272441_10007181_pt1 | contig 18232 bp, 18 predicted proteins | sample SSMProp6N_FD_193582 | JGI IMG/M metagenome (GOLD analysis project Ga0272441, IMG submission 193582) | Marine sediment archaeal communities from Little Sippewissett salt marsh, Falmouth, MA, United States - SSM-Prop-6N | ecosystem: Environmental > Aquatic > Marine > Wetlands > Sediment ... | reverse complement strand
GGCCGGCGCCAGTGGGGGAAAGGGGGTGGTTTGCGCTTTGAGCGTCGAAAAACCCCCGCCCTCGGCGTATCCGCCACTCCCGACGCCCAAACGCCGCGTCTCGACGGCCCATGAAATATGCGGGTTAGGCTTGCGCCCGCGTGAAGCCGTGGGTGCCGAGCCTCCGGCCGAGCGTCCAGTACTCGCCGTGGACGTAGCAGAGGCAGTTGAGCTTCTCGACCTGCACGCGGCCCGAGCCGTCGAGGGCGGACTCGTCGACGTGCTCGACGAGGACCTCGCCGACGAACAGGTCGTGGTCGCCCCAGGTCTGCACGTCCAGCAGCCTGCATTCGAGGTTCACGGGGCACTCGGCGATCAGCGGCGGGCGGACCTGCTCGGCGGGCACGGCCGTCAGGCCGAACGCGGCGAACTTGTCGAGGTCCCGACCGCTCGTCGTTCCGCAGCGGTCCACCTTCTCCAGCAGGTCGGCCGGGGGCAGGTTGACGACGAACTGCCTGCACTGGCGGATCAGCTCGTGGGAATGCCGCGGCCGGGCGACGGCGATGCCGACGATCACCGGCTTGCCGATCGAGAGGTTGTGGACCTCGCCGAGCGTGATGATGTTCGCCGTGCCCGCGGCGTCCACGGAGGTGATCAGCCCGGCGGGCGTGGGGTAGATCGGGCGGAACGGCTTGATCGTGCGTTTGGGCATGGCGCGTCTCCCGGGAGCGCGGGCGTCTATCGCAGGCCCAGCACGTCCTGCATGTTGTACAGGCCGGGCTGCTTGCCCCCGATCCACTCGGCCGCCCGGAGCGCCCCGCGGACGAACGTGTCGCGGGTGTGGGCGCTGTGGGCGACGGTGACCGTCTCGCCGAGGGCCCCGAAGTGCACGGCGTGCTCGCCGACCGTGTCGCCGACGCGCAACGCGTGCATGCCGATCTCGCCGGGCTTGCGGGGGCACTGCCCGCCGCGGCCCAGCACGGCCGTCTCGCCGTAGTCCTTGCCCACGGCCGCGCAGATGCTGCGGGCCAGGGCGATGGCCGTCCCCGACGGGGCGTCCTTCTTGAAGCGGTGGTGCGTCTCGGCCACCTCGATGTCGTAGTCGCCCCCCAGCGTCCGCGCCACCAGGGCCACCACGTTCAGCAGGACGTTGATGCCCACCGAGAAGTTCGCCGCCTGGAGGATGGGAATCTCGCGGGCCGAGTCCGCCACCTCCGCCTGCTGCGAGGCCGTCAGCCCCGTCGTGCCGGTGATCAGGGCGATCTTCCGCCGCCGGCAGACGGGCAGGAACTTCATTGTGCCCTCCGGCAGGGAGAAGTCGATCAGCACGTCGACCTCGGCGTCGTTGGGCAGGTCCGCCGAGACGGCCACGCCGAACCGACCGACGCCCGCCAACTCGCCGACGTCCCGCCCGAGGGCCTCGTGGCCCGGCATCTCCGTCGCCGCGGCGATGTCGAACGCCTCGGCCTCGATGGCCAGCGCCGCAATCCGCCGCCCCATCCGCCCGGCGGCCCCGGTAATCGCGATTCTCAGCATGATTCGATCCTCTGTACGGGACCGGGAAGCGGTCCACGAATTGCCTGAATTACACGAATGCCGGCGGGAAGAAAAGAGACGACCCCGCGCCGGCTGTCCCCGTCCGATGAATCAGCCCCTCGTACGCCTCTCGTCTACTCCGCTTCTGACGAGTAGACCAGTTCGCCGTCGCGAGCGAACTCGACGACCGCCAACTTGCCTTCGCGCCATTCCTCCGGCGTCATGGCCACTGCCTCGATGGGCTGCCAGACCACGCAAATGGCCCTCGCCAGCAAGTCGATCCTCTCCCAGTAGGACTTGCCCTCGAAATCGGACGAGACCACCACAACGTCAATGTCGCTGTCCTCTCGCCAATTGCCCTTGGCGTACGAGCCGTAGAGGACCACTCGGGACGCGCGCACACCCAACTCGCGGAGAGCCTGCGAGAACCGGTCAACGGCATCTAGAGCTGCGACTTTATCCACGCAAGCACCTCTTGCCCTCGGCGCAGCATCTCCCGAGAGACTTCTTCGGTGTACTGCTGCGACAGCGTTGCCAGATCCTCGGGGTAGCGTGTGGGAATCTGCGCCTCGTTCAGCGAGACGAGGAATACACCCAGTTCGCCCGGAGGCCTGAGACCCAACTGGCCAAGGAGATACACCAAGTTGTGCGTTCTGGGCGGCACACGGTTCAGCCTTCGCTGGTACAACCCCTTGGCCGCCTTCTCTACGGCGAGATGACACATGAAGACGGCATAGAACCTGCGCCCACCGCGGAGCATGTACTCTGCGGTGTCCATGTCGTAATCGGATTGCCTAAGCCATTCCTCAGGCGACGAAGCCACGCATCCGTCCTCGATTGAATCGACGCGAACATCCTACCACGAGGCAACAACCTCGGATAGCTGCCTTCCGGCCTCTTCCCGTTCGTCCGATTCGTGGATTAGCTCCTCGCCCCCACCGTCTCGACGATGAAGCGGCGGACTTTTTCTTTGTCGTTGGGGACGACGGTGCAGCGGGTCTCCATCTCGGCCAGGGCGTCAATGGCGGGGTGGTGGGCGAGGTCCTCGCCGGTGGCCTGCTCGATGGCGGCGGGGAACTTGGCCGGGTGGGCGGTGGCGAGGCAGACGATCGGGTCGCCGCCGTCGCCGGCGAGGCGTTCGGCCACGCAGACCCCCACGGCCGAGTGCGGGTCCAGCAGGTACTCGTGCTCCCGCCACGTGCGGCGGATGGTGGCTAGCGTCTGGTCCTCGTCGGCCATGCCGGAGGCGATGGCCGGGTCCACCACGCCGTCGGGGCCGGGCGGCACGGCCAGCTCGCCGGTCTTGCGGAACCGCGCCATCATGGCCCGCAGCGCCTCGGCGTCCTCACCGGTGCGGTAGTAGAGGTAGCGCTCGAAGTTGCTGGCGACCTGGATGTCCATCGACGGCGAGAACGTCTTGTAGACCGTTCCCAGCGAGTAGGTGCCCGCCGCGAAGAAGCGGTCGAGGATGTTGTTTCGATTCGTCGCGAGGAGGAGCTGCGAGATCGGCGCGCCCATCTGCATCGCGTACCAGCCGGCGAGGATGTTGCCGAAGTTGCCCGTCGGCACGGAGACCCTCGCGGCCGCCGCGCCGGTCGCCTGCTGCACGTCGAAGGCCGCCTTGACGTAGTAGACGATCTGCGCCAGCACCCGCGCCCAGTTGACGGAGTTGACCGCGCCGATCCGGTACGGCCGCTTGAAGTCCAGATCGGCGGCGAGGTCCTTCATGATCCGCTGGCAGTCGTCGAACGTGCCGGTAACGGCGAGGTTGTGGACGTTGTCGTCCAGCACCGTCGTCATCTGCCGCTCCTGGATCTCCGAGACCCCGCCGTGGGGGTGCATCACGAAGATGCGGATCCCCTCGCGCCCCCGCACGCCGCAGATGGCTGCGCTGCCCGTGTCGCCGCTGGTCGCGCCCAGGATGTTCAGCGTCGTGTGCTCGCGGGCCAGGATGTACTCGAACAGGTTGCCCAGCAGTTGCAGGGCGATGTCCTTGAACGCGAGCGTCGGGCCGTGCCAGAGCTCCATCACGTGCAGGTCGCCCACGCGGACCGTCGGGGCGGGGGCGGGGTCGAACGCGTCGGCGTACGTGCGGTCGATCAGGGCGCGCAGGTCGGACTCGGGAATGTCCGTGACGAACAGGCGGATCACCTCGAAGGCCAGGTCCGCGTACCCGAGCCCGCGCCAGGCGTCCATCCGCCCGGCCGCGTCGGGAATGCGCTCGGGGATCAGCAGCCCGCCGTCGTCGGCCAGGCCCATAAGCACGGCCTGCCGGAACTCGACCGGCTCGACCTGTCCTCGCGTGGAGATGTATTTCATCGGCTCGTCCTTGGGCGAGATATGTTCACCAACGCCCTGCCAAAGGCATGCTCGCCCCGAGAGTGTACCCCCTTGGTGATCAAAGGCAAACGCCTCGGCCCGCCCTTGGCCGAGAGCGTGACCACAGAGGCTGAGAGGGCTTGGAGGTTCAGAACAGAGGAAGAACCCGTCATGGATGGGGCCCGCTGCGAGGTCCTTCAATCGAGGAATCAGGACGCCCCAATCTGCGAGCTTCCATTCCCTCTCTGCACAACAAAGGGCACAAGATACACGCAAAGGCGTGTATCCTCGGAACGTTCCTTTCGCCCCGCCGGGGCTCGTCTGGTATGGGTGCCGCCTGCCGGCGGCTCACGCCGCCGGCTATTGCCTTCCGCCCCTTCCGGGGCTCGCCGGAAACCGCTGCCTGCGCGTCTGGCCGATACCCGATTCCCGATACCTGCCTACCGGCAGGCAGGCCCGATTCCTGAACGGGCTACCGGCTCCGGGCTACCGGCTACGTCCTTGGGTTGCGGGCGAAGCCCGCACTGTGACTCTGTGGTCCGTGTCTTGCTACGTCAGACGGAGTCAGCGATCGGCCTCCGCCGCGCTCAGGACGTCCTTGATCTTCCACGCGATCTGGTGGCCGAGCTGGCAGCAGGCCTCCAGGTCTGCCTGGGTGGGAACGTACTTCGCCCGCACGGGCTCGGCGACCGGCTCGACGCCCATCTCTTCGAGGGCGGCCGAAACGTGCTTGATCGCCTCGCCGCTCCACCCGTACGAGCCGAACGCCGCGCCGACCATGCCCTTGGGCTTCAGGCCCCGCAGGTAGCACAACACGTCGGCGACGGTGGGGAACATCGTGTTGTTAATCGTCGGCGAGCCGACGACCAGCGCCGCGGCGTCGAGGACCTCGCTGGCCACGTCGCTGCGGTGGGAGGCGGACAGCGGCATGAGCTTGACGGCCGCCCCCTCGCCGGCCAGCCCGTCGCCGATCGCCCGGGCCATCAGGTCCGTGCTCTGCCACATCGTGTCGTAGACGACGACGGCCTTGTTGGCCTTCTCGCCGCGGCTCCACCGGGCGTACCGGTCCAGCACGTGGGCGATCCGCTTCCGCCAGATGGGCCCGTGGTCGGGCGCGACGATGCGGAAGGTCAGCCCGCTGCCGCCGAGCTTGTCCAGGGTCTTGCGGACGGGCGTGGCCAGCGGCATGAGGATGTTGGCGTAGTACTTGGCCAGCTCTTGGTCGAGCAGCCAGTCGGGCAGCTCGTCGTCGAACCGCTCGCTGCCGGCCAGGTGCATGCCGAAGGCGTCCTGGGCGAACAGCAGCTCGGGCCCGTGCAGGTAGCTGACCATGCTGTCGGGCCAGTGGCACATGCGGGTCTCGAAGAAGCTCAGCCGGTCGCTGCCGAGGTCGAGCGCCTCGCCGTCGGCGACGGGCGTGACGTCGAGGGCCTCGCCGAAATGGGCCTTCAGGGCCATCGCCCCGTGCTTGGAGGCGAAGACCTTCTCGGCCCCGACGGCCTCGGCGACCTCCGGCAGGCAGCCGGAATGGTCCATCTCCGCATGGTTCGAGACGACGTAGTCGATCCGCTGCGGGTCGATCACCGACGCGATCCGCATCAGCATCTCGTTGCGGAACGGCGCCTTGACCGTGTCGACCAGCGTGACCTTGTCGGCCAGCACGAGGAAGGCGTTATAGCTCGTGCCCCGGCTGGTCTCGTACCCGTGGAAGTTGCGGACGGCCCAGTCGACGGCGCCGACCCAGTAGACCGTTTCCGTGACCGGGACCGCACTGAACTGATCGGTCATGCTGTATCCTCAACGGGGCGAGGCCCCGATACGGCAAACTCCAAAGAGCAAGCACCAAAGCTCAAGCAAGGACCAGAACCGCAAATCGCAAACACGGCAAGCAGCAAAGCTCAAACAAGGACCAGGACGGCAAATCACAAACGGAACAAGCAGCAAACCTCAAACAAGGACGAAACGGCAAACAACAAGGACCCAACGCCAGAATCCCGCACCGAGCCACGACCTCTCGGCCCTGACGGCAGGCGTTTGGGATTTGGCTCTTGTCGCTTGGTGCTTGTTTGTCTTTTGGCTCTTGTCGCTTGGTGCTTGTCTGTCTTACGCCTTCGCCGGGCGCTTCCGGCTCAGCGTGGCGATGTGGCCGACTTCCTGGTCGATGATCTCGTCGAGCCGGCCCTTGCCGGCGGACGTCGGCACCATGCCCTTCATCGTGACGTAGAAGAGGATCGAGTCCTTCTCCAGCCCGATGGCCGTATCGAGGATCTGCTCGATGCTCTCGGCGCCGGTGAGTGTTTCGGCCGGCTTGACGCTGAAGTCGAAGATCTTCCCCTCGACCATCGCGTGGAGGTACAGCCCGCCCTCTCCGGCGGGGTCGTAGGCGCTGGTGGCGCGCTCGTGGGCGGCGAGCTCGGCCTTCATCTGTCGGAAGGTCTGCTCGTGCTCGGCCTCCATGGCGGCCAGCTCGCGAAGCATCTTCGCCGCGTCGGGATCGGCGGTGTTGTCGGCGGCGGTGTTGTAGAAGTCCACGCCGTTCCGCTCGATCTGCTCGGCCATGCTGTAGATCTCGTCGGCATTGAATGTAATGGCCATCAGTCGCCGTCCTCTCCTTCGCCGGCCGGCGGGGTGAACGTCCGCTGGCCCAGTTCCTTGTCCACCATGTACAGCCCGCCGGGCGCCCCGGCCAGCCGCTTGAGCTTCTGGACGACCTCGTCGGCGTTGGCCTCTTCCTCGACCTGCTCGGAGACGTACCACTGGAGGAAGATCTCCGCGGCGACGTCGTTCTCCTCGCGGGCCACCTTGACCATGTCGTGGATCCTGCTGCTGATGTAGCATTCGTGCTTGTAGGCCGCCTCGAAGGCCGCCAGCGGCGAATCCCACTCGGTGTCTGGCCCGTCGATGGGCTGGAGCAGAACCCGCCCGCCGCGCTCGTTGAGGTACGCGAAGAACTTCATCGCGTGGGCGTTCTCCTCCTGGGCCTGGCACCGCATCCAGGCGGCGAAGCCGGGCAGGTTCTCCGATTCGAAATAGGCCACCATCGCCAGGTACAGGTAGCCCGAGTGCAGCTCCGCGTTGATCTGGTCGTTGATGGAGGCCTGCATCTTCTCGCTGATCATGGGTACTTATCCTTTCCACAGCCCGTGGATGTTGCAGAACTCCCGGGCGGAGAGGTCCTCGCCGGTGACGGGGAACACGGCCTCGGGTGCGTCGCCGGGGTTGAGGAACTGCCGGTACGCCTTCCCGTCGGCCATCAACTCGATCCACTGAATCCAGTGCTTCTCCTCCATGGGATGCGCGGCGTTCTGGCCCACGCGCACCTTCACGCCCCCGTCGACCTTCTCGATGTAGGGCACGTGCTTCTCGGTGGTGGCGTCCTCGGTCTTCTCGGCCATCAACTGCATGGGCTGGCCGCAGCAGACCAACTCGCCCGCGCCGCCGTCGAGGACCTCCGCGACGATCCCACAGACCTCGCATTTGTACACCTGGAGCTTCTCGGTCATCGTTCTTTCCTTTCGAGTCTGACTGGCTGGATGCGGCCGCCCGGCCCGGTCCGGGCGCCCTGGGGATGTGCCGGCCACCGTTTGCGACGGCCGACGCGACCGACGATCGACTACGACCCGGCGAGGTCCCGGGCCACGGCGAGCGCGGCGTCGTAGTCCGGCTCGTCGGTCAGTTCGGGCACGATCTGTTTGTAGCGGATCACGCCCTCCCGGTCCAAGACGAAAACCGCCCGCGCCAGCAGCCGCAGCTCCTGGATCAGGACGCCGAGGGCCTCTCCCGCGGCCGCGTCGCGGTGGTCCGAAAGCGACCGGACGTTCCGAACCCCCGCCGCGCCGCACCAGCGGGCCTGGGCGAACGGCAGGTCCATGCTGACGGCGAGGACGGCGACGTCCTCGCCGAGGGCGGCGGCGGCCTGGTTGAACCGCCGGGCCTCCGTATCGCAGACGGGCGTGTCCAGCGACGGCACGGTCGCCAGCACGCACACCCGGCCGTGAAGCGAGGCCAGGGACACCTCGGAGAGGTCGTTGGCCAGCACGGTGAACGCCCGCGGCGCGTCGCCGACGGCGGGCTCGTCGCCCACCAGCGTCAGGGGATTGCCCTGGAACGTAACCGCCCCTTCCCTTTCCGTCATCTCTCTGTCCTTTCCAGGCTTCCAGGCCGGAGCCGACCCGTCCTGCCGGTGGCGAGGTCCGGATCGACGTACCTGTATGGGCCCTTCGGCCGGGTCGATCTGATCTTCCCTGTTCCTAATCCTAGGCGCGTCGTGCGGGCCGGACCGCCTGGATTGCTAGGTTTTTCACGATCTCGGGGCCACGTCCGCGCCATAGCCCAGGCTTCTCACCGCCTGACACAGCCCCTCCGGGTCGGCTGGGCCCGTCACCCGCCCGACGCCGTCGGCGAGGTCCACCGACGCGGCCTCCACGCCCGGGCACTCGGCCAGGGCCCGCTGGACGGCCTGCCGGCAGTGGTCGCAGGTCATGCCCCGGATCCGCAGGTCCGTCTTCTCCCCGTGGGCGGTGTCGCCCGCGTGGGCGTGCTCCGCGGCCCGACCCGACGGCAGGTACGATCGCACCACGGCAACGCCCAGTACCGCCAGCAGGGCCACCGCCGCCGCCGACCGGACCGCCGTCGGCACCATGCCGTGCCCGCCCGCCTTCACCGCCACGCCGGGCACGGCGAGCAGATAGTCCAGCGTCAGCCCGGCGGCCAGGGCCGTCACCGCCACGGTCGCCAGGTAGACCCCCGCCGTCCGCCAGCCCATGACCTTGCCGACCGTGGCGATCGTCGCGGCGTTCGTCGCCGGGCCGGTCATCAGGAACACCAACCCCGCGCCCGGCGAGACGCCCGCGTTGATCATCGCCGCCGCCACGGGCACCGACGCCGTCGCGCAGACGTAGACCGGAATCCCCACGAGCATCATGATCAGCATCGCCGCCAGGCCCCCGCCGAGGAAGGGCCCGAAGTAGTTCTCCGGCACGAGCGCCGTGATCAGCGCCGCCAGCAGCAGCCCGACCAGCAGGCTCCGGCCGATGTCCCGCGGCATGGTGTCGAACCCGTACACCAGGGCCCGGCGGAGCTTGCTGCCGCCGTCGGGTGCGCAGCAGGGATCGGTGCAGTTCTCGTGCGTCGGCTTGGCGGCCGCCGCGGCCGGGCCGGTGCGGTCCCCGAGACCCGCCAGCGACCCGCCCAGCAGCCCGCTGACCAGCGCCACCAGCGGGCGGTAGATCGCAAACACCGGGCCCAGAAGACTGAGCGTGACCAGGATGCTGTCGACGCCCGTCTGCGGGGTGGAGATCAGGAACGCCGTCGTCGCCCCCCGGCTCGCGCCGTGCCGCCGCAGCGACGCGGCCACGGGAATCACCCCGCAACTGCACAGCGGCAGGGGCACGCCCAAGGCGGAGGCCTTCAGCACCGGGCCCAGCCCCGACCCGCCGAGGTGACGCTCCACCGTCCGGGCCGAGAGCAGCACGCTCAGCAGCCCGGCGACCAGGAAGCCGAACAGCAGGTAGGGCGCCATCTGTCCCAGGCTGTCCCAGAAGCCCGCCAGGATGTCCAGCACCACGTCCATAGAACATTCTACGCAGCCGAACTCGCTGACCGCAGAGCCGCAGAGGACGCAGAGGGACGACAAGAGCACGAAGACAGCAGGGAACTGCTCCCGTTGGCCATTGTGGCGCGTCCTCTCCGGTCCGTCTTTTCTCTGCGTCTCTGCGCCTCTGCGGTCCGCCGTCCCGGTCTCAGGCCGGGAAGGCGATGTACTTGTCCCTCTTGGCGTTGCAGATCGGGCAGTTGTCCGGGGCGTCGCCTTCCAGCGTGTGCCCGCAGACCGCGCAGATCTGCACCGTGCCCAGTTCCACGTCGTTGCCGGCGTCGACGGCCTCCTTGGCCTGGGCGTACATCGCGGCGTGGATCTTCTCCGCCGCCAGGGCGTACTGCATGCTGCGGACCGCGCCGGGCTCTTCCTGCACCTCGGCCACCGCCAGGTAGGCCGGGTACATCTGCTCAACCTCGAACGTCTCGCCTGCGATCGCCCCGGCGAGGTTCTCCGACGTGCTGCTCAGCCCGAACCCGCCCCCGGCGGCCACCAGGGCGTCGCCCGCCTCGGACCGCATCGCGCGGAAGTGCCCGCTGGCGTGCGACTGCTCGGCCCGCGAGATCGCCCGGAACAGCCGTCCGACGTTCGGGAAGCCGTCGGCCTCGGCCTTCTCGGCCCAGACCAGGTACCGCATGTGGGCCATCGACTCGCCACCGAACGCGCTGCGCAGATTCGCCACCGTCATCGCTTGCATCACTTTCTCCTGTGTTCCGTTTTGCCCGGCTTTCGCCGTCCTTCTCGCTTCGTCTTCGGGCCGGCCCGTCCGGCCCGTGGGGGTTGTGGCTCGTCGGCCTCGGCCTCGGCGGCCTGGCAGGCGGGGCAGAGGCCCGTCACCTCCAGCCGGCAGTCCAGCACGCGGAAACCGCTGGCCGTGCGAACCCGGGCGGCGGAGACGGTGCAGGTCTCGGCCGGAACGTCCGCCAGCCGCCCGCAGCGGACGCACCGCACGTGGTGGTGCGGTCCCGTCTCGCCGTCGAAGCGGGTCGCCTGCCCCGCCACGGGCACCCGGCGGATCGCGCCCTGCTCGGCGAGGACCTCGAGATTGCGGTAGACCGTCCCGAGGCTGATCCGGGGCAGGCGCCGCCGCACGCGCCGGTAGATCTCGTCGGCAGCCGGGTGATCCGAGGCGTCGTGCAAGACGTCCAGGATCACCCGCCGCTGGCGCGTCCTGCGCACGCCGCGGCAAGGCCTTTGGCTGAGCTTATTCATAATAAGAACTGTTCTTGATAGTATATGGTCGGGGCCGCGGGTTCAAGAGGCGGTTCGGGTTTTCGCGCCTTTCCGTGCCGCCGCCCGGCCGGGTGTGCGTCCGATTCATGGCCGGGGCACCTGCCCACTTGCCGTAGGCAGGCGGGTCCTGCCCATGCGTCCGACGGCCGCCGGCCGGCCGGCCGGCGCCAGGCAGGTCCCGGCCGTGGCGGCAGGGCCAAGATGGCCCTGCGACGCACGGGCGAGTCGCCCGTGCCACGATCCGGACGGGCACCCGCCCGGGGCCCCGCGGGGCTTTGCACTACCGGCGGGGCCGTTGGCGCGTTAGATTCGTTGGAGCGGCGTTCCGGGGCGCTTCGCACTTCCGCCCTTTCCGCCGCGCAATTTCCTGGCTTGGGGAAGGAGGACGTCATGAAACGTACGGCATGGCTGCTGGTGCTGGTGTTCGCCGCCGGGCTCGCACTGGGCGCGGCCCGGAGCGCAAAGAAGTTCCGCTACCTGCCCGAGCGGTGGAACCGGGTCGTCCGCACGACCGAGATGGAGTTGTCCTGCCTTCGCAGCGCGTTCCGCGCCGCCGAGCCGGTCGTCCTCCGCCGCGGGGTCCTGGCCGCGACGGAGATCCGCCCCGAGGCCCGCGCGACCCACCTCCGACTGACCGTCACGGTTCGGCGCCTCGGCCCGGCCGACCGGCCCGTCCCCGCGACGGAGCTGTCGAGCGCCTGTGCGGCCGCGTACCGCTACTGGCGGGAGGAGCTGCTCCGCCGGCCCATCCCGCCCGCGCCGGAGTGCCCCGTCACCATCGACCTGAAGGAAGGCTCAAAGACGATCTACCGCGAGGTCCACGACCGCACCGGCCGCCGCGGCTTCGAGAACCCGCCGGTGTGAGGCCAGGCTGGACCGGGGATACCCGATCCGAGATGGCAGATTCCAGAAGGTCGGCCGCGGGGGGCGGCGTGAGGGGGAACCCATAACGAACCGCCAACGGCGCGAAGCCAGGGGGAGCGCTTCTGCTGTTGGCTGGGGGTTGTTGACTGCTCGCTGTTGGCCCTTCGCCGTGGGCTGTTGATCTGCCCCGTTCCCACGTGCCCCCGCTCGGCGCGCACCGCCCAAGGGGCGGCGCGTTTGCCGGCGCGGTCCACGCTATATGACTCATTCCCAGCGTTGGTCCGGCGGCCGGTCAGGTTCGCTTGCGCCTTGTCGCGACAAGGGGGTGCGGCGGGCGCGGGGGCTAGACGTCGAGGTTCTTGACCTCCAGCGCGTGCTCCTCGATGAAGTTGCGGCGATTGGTGACGTTGTCGCCCATGAGCAGGGTGAACATGCGCTCGGCCTCCTCGGCCTCGTCGTCCTGGACCCGCAGCAGGACGCGGCGCTCGGGGTCCATGGTCGTCTCCCAGAGCTGGTCGGCGTTCATCTCGCCGAGGCCCTTGAAACGCTTGATCTCCATACCCTTGGAGCCGATCTGGCGGATGCCGGGGACGATCTGCGAGACGTTCTCCACCTCGTGCTCTTCGCCGTCGCTGATCAGGACGTACTTGGCGGGCTCCTTCTCGCCGGTCACCGATTCCTGCCGAACGGCGTAGTAGTCCTCGATGCTCACGCCGCGCGCCTGGAGCCGGGTGAGCAGCCGCTCGATCTCGCGGACCTCGTGCAGCTCGGCCCGCTTGTGAATCGGCGAGGCCTCGTGATTGTTGCCGTTGGCCTGGCCGTTCCCGTTGTCGTTCTCGTCGAACTGCTCGGTGTGCCGGGCCAGCTCCTTCTCGTAGTCCACGGCCGAGTGGAAGAAGCGGTCCTGGCCCTGGATGACCATCCAGTGGGTCGGCAGCTTGCCGTCCTTTCGGTTCGCCAACAGGTCCGCGAAGCTCAGTCCGCGGCGGTCGATGATGCGGACCCGGTCGCCGAGGTCGTCGAGGACGTTCAGCAGTTCCTCGAGGTCCTTGTTGCGGAACTCCTTGACCACGTGCGGTTTTCTGCGGCTGTGATCGCGGATCTCCAGCTTCGTTTCCTCGCTTCCCAGCTCCCGCAGCTTCTTGCGCATGTCCATATCGTTGACGACGTATTCTCTTCGGCGCCGGCGGGCGATCAGGTACAGCGGGGGCTGGGCGATGAAGATGCGCCCGTTCGTCACCAGCGGCTTCATGTGCCGGTAGAAGAACGTCAGCAGCAGGGTTCGGATGTGGCTGCCGTCGACGTCGGCGTCGGTCATGATAATGACCTTGCCGTAGCGCATCTTCTCGACGTCGAACTCGTCGTTGCCGATCCCGCAGCCCAGGGCGCTGATGATGATCTGGATCTCGTTGTAGTTGAGGACCTTGTCCAGCCGGGCCTTCTCGACGTTGAGGATCTTCCCCCGCAGCGGGAGGATCGCCTGCGTGGCCGAGTCCCGCCCCTGCTTGGCCGGCCCGCCCGCCGAATCGCCCTCGACCAGGAACAGCTCCGTCGAGCGGACGTCCTTGCTGCGGCAGTCGGCGAGCTTGCCGGGCAGGGTCCCGCTGGCCAGGGCGCTCTTGCGCCGCGTCAGGTCGCGGGCCTTGCGGGCGGCCTCGCGGGCCTGCATCGCCTGGACGCACTTGTTGACGATCCGCTTGGCCTCCGTCGGGTGCTCCTCCAGCCAGGCGGCGAGCTGCTCGTTGACCACCTGCGTGACGAAGCCCTCCACCTCGCTGTTGCCCAGCTTGGTCTTCGTCTGCCCCTCGAACTGCGGGTCGGGCACCTTCACGGAGACGATGGCGGTCATCCCCTCCCGAATGTCGTCGCCCGAGGGGTTGGTGTCCTTCTTCAGCACGTTGTTGTTGCGGGCGTAGGAGTTGATCGTCCGCGTCAGGGCGCTCTTGAAGCCCGACAGGTGCGTCCCGCCCTCCAGCGTGTTGATGTTGTTGGCGAACGTGAAGACCGTCTCGCTGTAGCCGTCGGTGTACTGAAGGACGATGTCCACCGTCAGCCGGGTCTCCGGGTCCTCCCTGCTGATGACCGCCGGACGGTGCAGCGTGTTCTTGTTCTCGTTGAGGTGCTGGACGAACGCCAGCAGGCCCTTCTTGAACTGGAACGTCTCGGCCTTGTCGTTCCGCTCGTCCTTCAGCGTGATGCAGACGCCCTCGTTGAGATACGCCAGCTCGCGCAGCCGGGTCGCCATCACGCCGTACTGGAAGCGGATCTCGGGGAAGATCTCCGGGTCCGCGCGGAACGTCACCCGCGTGCCGCTCTTCTTGCGCTTGCCGATCACCTTCAGGTCGGTCGTCTTCTTGCCCCGCTCGAACTCCATCTCGTAGATCCGCCCGTCGCGGGAGACCTCGACCTCCAGCCACTCGCTCAGGGCGTTGACCACCGACGCCCCCACCCCGTGCAGGCCGCCGGAGACCTTGTACGCGTCGTGGTCGAACTTCCCGCCGGCGTGGAGCATGGTCATCACCACCTCCACCGTCGGGATCTTCTTCTCCGGGTGCGGGCCGACCGGGATGCCCACCCCGTCGTCCACGACCGATACCGACTCATCCGGATGAACGGTCACGTGGATATTGCTGCACCGCCCGGCCATCGCCTCGTCGATGGCGTTGTCCACGATCTCCCAGACCAGGTGATGCAGCCCCCGGGGCGTGGTGTCCCCGATGTACATCCCCGGGCGCTTGCGGACGGCCTCCAGGCCCTCCAGCACGCGGATATTGCTCTCGGTATACGCGGCGGCGCCGCCCTGTCCGTTGCCGGGCTCATCCTTGGCCACGATGCGGATTCTCCTTGCACAACCAGTCCAGACTCGTGGGTACACTGCGGATCGAACCGTGCGAGTGCGTCCAGCCAGATCGCACGCTTCATTATCCCATATTCCCCGGCCTCCGAGCCAGCAAAAAGGCTCGCGATCCCCTCCGCGAATACCTCCCCGGCCCCCCGGCGGCGTGCTTTCCCGCGCAGGCGCCTCGCGGTACAATCCCTCCCCGGGCGCGGGCCGGTCGCCTCGCCCCGCGGCCCCTCCGGCGGAGAGATCGAGATGCCCATCTACACGCGAACCGGCGACGACGGCACGACGGGCCGGCCCGGCGGGCGCCGCGTACAGAAGACCGACCCGCGCGTCGAGGCCAACGGCGCGGTCGACGAGCTGAACAGCCACCTCGGCCTCTGCCGCCGCCGCGTCGAGGCCGAGGGCCTCGCCGACCTCGCCGCCGACCTCCGCCGGGTCCAGGAGAACCTGCTGACGGTCGGCGCGGTCCTCGCGACCGTCGGGACCGGCCTGGAAGCCGCCGTCTCGCTGGGCGACGCCGCCGGGGCGCTGGAGGCGCGGATCGACGCGATCGCGGCCGAGCTGCCCGAGCTGACGCGATTCGTCCTGCCCGGCGGGACGGAGGCCGCCTGCCAACTCCACGTCGCCCGGACCGTCTGCCGCCGGGCCGAGCGGGCGGTCCTCGCCGCCGGCGAGGGCGTGCCCGCCGACGTCCGCGCGTACGTCAACCGCCTGAGCGACTTCCTGTTCGTCGCGGCCCGTCGGGCGAACATCGCCGCCGGGGGGGAGGACGAGCCGTGGCGCCCGTGAACCCCGCCGACGACCTGCCGTACCTGACGGGCGACCTGCCCGGGATCGGCGGGCGGATCAAGGAGCGCTTCGAGGACTTCCGCGTGGAGGAGCTCCCCCTGTACGAGGCCTGCGGGGAGGGCACGCACGTCTACTTCCGCGTGACCAAGGCGGGCCTGCCGACGCCCGAGGCCGTCCACCGCATCGCCCGCCACCTGGGCGTCGGGCCGCGGGAGGTCGGCTTCGCGGGCCTCAAGGACGCCCGGGCCGTCACCACCCAGCGAATGAGCGTCGAGCACGTGGACCCGGGGCGGATCGCCGCCTTCCGCGACGCGCGAATCGAGGTCGATCTCGTCGGCCGGCACACCAACAAGCTCCGCCCGGGCCACCTGCGGGCCAACCGGTTCGCGATCCGCATTCGCGGCGCGGGCGCCGCTCAGCTCGACGCGGCCGGGGCGATCCTCGACGTGCTCTCCCGCCGCGGCGTGCCGAACTACTTCGGCCCGCAGCGCTTCGGCGCGCGGGGGGACACGGCCCGGCTGGGCGAGGCGCTCGTGCGGGACGACGCGGAGGAGTTCGCCGCGCGGCTGCTCGGCCGCCCGCTGCCCGACGACCCGCCCGACTGCAAGGCCGCCCGCGACGCCTTCGACGTCGGCACGCTGGACCGGGCGCTGAAGCGCTGGCCGAGACACTACGCGACGGAGCGCAAGGCCCTCGCCGCGTTCAAGAAGCGCCGCCGGGCCGCGGACGTCCTCCGCCCCGTGGACAAGCGGATGAAGCGGCTGTACGTCTCGGCCTTCCAGAGCCTGATCTTCAACGAGATCCTCGCCGCGCGGCTGGAGGCGCTCGACCGCGTGCTGGACGGGGACTTCGCGCAGAAGCACGAGAACGGCGCGGTCTTCCGCGTCGAGGACGCCGCCGCCGAGCAGCCCCGGGCCGACCGCTTCGAGATCAGCCCCGCCGGGCTGGTGGTGGGCTACCGCAGCACCCTCGCCGCCGGCGAGCCGGGACGCATCGAGGCCGCCGCCCTCGAACGCCACGACGTGACGCCCGAGTCCTTCCGGCACGTCGGCCCCCTCAAGCCCAAGGGCACGCGGCGGGCGCTGCGATTCGCCCCCGAGGGCGCGGCCCTGTCCGCCGGGCGCGATACGCACGGAGAGTATCTCGAGCTGACCTTCACCGCCCCGCCCGGCTGCTACGCCACCGCCGCCCTGCGGGAGATCATGAAGAGCGAACCAAACACCTAGAGAGGAGCACCTCATGGGCAAGCACACACGACGCGAGTTTCTTTCGACGATGGGCACGACGGCGGCCGGCCTGGGCCTGCTGGGCGCGGGCGTCCTCGGCGGGCGACGGGCCCGGGCGGCGGGCAAGAAACGCCCCAACGTCCTGTTCCTCGCCGTCGACGACCTGCGGACGCAACTCGGCTGCTACGGGCACAAGCAGATGCGCTCGCCGCACATCGACGCGTTGGCGGCCGGGGGGTGCCTCTTCGAGCGGGCCTACTGCCAGCAGGCCGTCTGCGCGCCGTCCCGGGCAAGCCTGCTGACGGGCCTCCGCCCGGACTCGACCAAGATCTACGACCTGAACACCCCCGTGCGGACCGTCCTGCCGGACCTGATCTCCCTGCCGCACCATTTCAAGCGCCACGGCTACGAGACGGTCTCGCTGGGCAAGATCTACCACCATCGCGACGACGACCCCAAGGCCTGGTCGAGCAAGCCCTTCCGCGCCAAGGGGGACTGGCGCGGCCGGGGGTACCTCGACCCGGCGTCGCATGAGGCGATGGCCAAGGCCGACGCCGCCAAGCGTGACGCGGCCCGAAAGGCCAAGACGAAGCGGCGGGTCAAGCTCGGCATCGGCCCGGCGTTCGAGGGCCCGGACGTGCCGGACAACGCCTACCCCGACGGCAAGAACACGGAACTGGGCATCGCGCAGCTCCGCAAGTGGGCCCAGACCGACCGGCCGTTCTTCCTCGCGCTGGGCTACTACAAGCCCCACCTGCCGTTCAACGCCCCCAAGCGGTACTGGGACCTGTACCCGCCGGAGACGATCCAGCCGCCCGCCGCGACGGAGTGGCCCCGCAACGCCCCGCCGATCGCCCTGATGAGCTGGGGCGAGCTGAGGCAGTACACGGGCATCCCCCGCCAGGGACGCTGCGACGAGAAGCTCACCCGCTCGCTCATTCGCGGCTACTACGCCTGCGTGTCGTACACGGACGCGCAGATCGGGCGGGTGCTCGCCGAGCTGAAGCGCCTCGGCCTGGCGGACAACACGGTGATCGTGCTGTGGGGCGACCACGGGTGGAAGCTCGGCGAGTACTCCGCGTGGTGCAAGCACTCGAACTTCGAGCTGGACACGCACGTGCCGATGCTCTTCGCCGGGCCGGGCGTGCCCGCCGGCAAGCGGACGCGGGCCCTCGCGGAGTTCGTGGACATCTACCCGACGCTCTGCTCGCTGTGCGGCCTGCCCGTGCCGGACCACTGCGAGGGCACGAGCCTCGCGCCGCTGCTGGCCGACCTCGACCGCCCGTGGAAGCCCGCCGCGTTCAGCCAGTACCCCCGCGGGCGGGTGATGGGCTACTCGATGCGGACGCAGCGCTGGCGCTACACGCGATGGGTCCACCGCACCACCGGCGAGGTCGTCGCCCGGGAGCTGTACGACCACGCCGAGGGCCCCGTCGCCGGCGCGAACCTGGCCGAGAAGCCCGAGCACGCCAAGCTCGTCAAGCAGCTCGACGCCCAGTGCAAAGCGGGCTGGAAGGCCGCCCGACCGAAGGCGTGATCGGGCGAGGGACGAAAACCATGGTCCACGCGGCGCGGGCGATCGCTCTCGTCTTCCTGACTGCCGCGGCGGCCGCCCAGCCGCCCGAGGACGCCCCCATGCCCCAGACCGTCCGGCGCGAGGCCGCCGACACGCTGACCGCCCTCGAGCTGAACTGCGGCGATACGCTGAAGTTCGCCCTGCGCAGCGGCGAGACCCGCACGCTCGTCGTCGGCCGGGCCACCGCGGCGGTCCTCGAGCGCGTCGAGCCCGGCGGGGTCGTCTACCACTTCACCTGCGGCGTCACCGTCGACGGCCCCCGCCTGCGC